>Ga0210388_10000024_pt1 | contig 276338 bp, 256 predicted proteins | sample IncBWC19OmetaG_FD_155485 | JGI IMG/M metagenome (GOLD analysis project Ga0210388, IMG submission 155485) | Forest soil microbial communities from Barre Woods Harvard Forest LTER site, Petersham, Massachusetts, United States - Inc-BW-C-19-O ...
ACCCGCCCTGATTCGTAAAACTGCCCCGCATGCGAGCCCCCGACGATTCATGATATACATTGAATCATCAACCGTAGGCCCTGACGAGGGCTTTTTCAGCAGACTGCTAGGTTTCTTATTTGACGCGTTTTCTTGACGCGAACCGGTGGCCACTTCGCTGGAAAACGCTCTACCGCTTCAACCGCGATTTGATCTTGGCGTCGATCTCCTCGAACGACATCGCGCCCTTGAGCATTTCACCGTTGACGAAAAAGGTCGGCGTCGCGTCGACCTTCAGTTTCTCGAAGGCAAAATTCTCGTCGTCCTTGATCTTGTCGAGCAGCGCCTGATCCTTTTCGCAGGCCTCGAGGGCCTCTTCGCTCATCGCCGATTGCTGCCTGCCGATCTGCAGCAGCGTATCCTTGGTATTCGCCATCAGCTGTTCCTGCGCCTTGAACAGCGCGTCGACCGCGTCGAAATATTTTCCGGCATCGGTGCCGGCGATGCAGCGCGCCAGCATCGAGGCGGCCGCGGCCTTGATGTCGAGCGGGAATTCCCGGAACACGAAACGCACCTTGCCGGTGTCGATGTATTTCGACTTCAGCATCGGAAACACGTTTTGCTCGAATGCCGCGCAATGCGGGCAGCTCATCGAGGCGTATTCGATGATCGTCACCGCGGCCTTTGGCTCGCCGAGCGCCATGTCGGGCAGCGACATCGGCCTGGCCAGCAGCGCCGCAATGGCGTCCTGCGCCATCGCGCCGTCGATCAGCCGCAAGGGCGCGGGCAGGGCGAGAGCCGCAAGTCCGGCGAACGGGAGAGCGGTTGCAAGGGTGCGGCGGCTGACCATCGGGCGGGCGGGTTCCTGAGGCGGCACGGGGTGCGCGCTCTCAATAGCAGCCGCCCGGTCGGCTTGAAACGGCCATTGTCGCAAAATGCGGGCCCGCAAGACCCGCATGCGAAGAAATTCCAACATCAAAGGCGCTGGCGTCCGGAACGAAGAAGGGCGAGAGGACGCGCCGGTTACAGCCAGCCGGCCCCGAGATTGACGCCGAAGCTGATCAGATAGAACGAGGCGACCAGGCCAACGCCGCAGAACAGCGCGACGGCGCTCGGCGAACGATCCTTGTCCCCGGTCGAAACCGACGTCGAATCAAAAGAAATAATGGTCATGGCAACCCCCCAATTGTTGTGGCCCTGAAAGGCAGGCCGCAAGGGTTGTAGGCTCGAAAAGTTTATGGCCGATTGCCGGGCATCGTTAACCGAATCGCAACATGAGCCGCGAAACAGCGGTCCGGATCAGGCCTTTGAGGTGCGTAGCACCGTGGCGATGGTCCTGGCCGTCATGGCGGCCCGATCGGAGGCGCGCTCGGCTTCCAGCCGATCCCTGGCGCGCTCTTCGATCAAGAGATCGATCAGCGCCATCCGCTTGTTCTCGTCGATCGCCTCCGCCAGCAGTCTTCGATAGCGATGGTAGTCGAATCCCGCATCCTTACTCATCTCACGCCCCCGCGCACATACAGAGGCCGAGTGTTTCTCAACCCGCGCGGGAGTGCAACAGATTTGCGACCGCTGTGGACAAGGGAGGGTGCGGGCGCGTGGCCGTCGGCGATTCCCCTAACCGGAGGCGACGGAGCCTATTTGGGCTGATCGGCCTTCGGCCGCGCGGCTTCCTCCGCACGGGCAGCCATCCAGGCATCGTATTCGGGGGTGCCGCGCCGCGGTGGTACGCCAGCCGGTTCCCCACCCAACCAGTGAGGCATGTCCGCGATCGTTTCGCCCGGGGTCTTGCCGGCGCAGGACGACAACAAGAGCACGGCAAAGCAGAACAAGACCGATTTGAGCCTGGGGGAGGAACCATTCATCCAGGGCTGTTGGCACCGCAATGCGGCGAAGGCAGTGCGCAATCATGGCGGGGGTGAGGTGTCCGCCGAGCCGATGTCCAGCGCGAGCTTGTGAAATTCTGATTATCTCCGGCAAATGTACAAGCCGGGTCCTCGAAAGAAAAAGCCCCGGACAATGCCGGGGCTTTGAATTGCGGGTGACGGCGAGAAATCAGTATTTCGCGACCACCGCGGGACCGTCCCAGTGGAATTTGTAGTTCACGCCGACCAGCACAGTCTGGGAGACCGGTTTCACGTTCAACGTCTCGCCAGTCGGCACCAAACCGGGAGCGGCGACGAAATGCTGCCCGGACTGGTCTTCGATCCAATAATAATTCCATTCCGCGAATACCGACCAATTGGGGGTAAACATGTATTCGGCGCCGACGCCAACGGTCATTCCGGGCAGGTTGTAGCTGGCGGACTCGGAGAGCGCGCCGCTCGGCTGGTACACCACGTTGCGATTTTGCGAGAACGCCATGCCGCCCTGGGCGTAACCGAGGAATTGCGGCGTCCAGAGGTAGCCGATCCTGCCGGTCGCTGTGCCGATGGATTGAAGGTTGTTGGTTTCCGAGAAAGTCGGGAAGTCTGTCAAGGCGTGCCGGCCGTTGATGTTGCTGAAGTCGAACATACCCCGCACGCCGAACACCAGATCCTTGCCGGCCATGAAGTCGCAGCCGGCCTGAACGCCGCCGATCACGCCGCTGTCGTTTTCGCGGCCGTAGTTCGCGGGATCGGGACCGATCCCGTCTGCCGTTACCCGCGTCGTATCCACCCGGTTCCAGCCGCCGCCGACGTTGCCGCCGATGTAGCAGCCCTGCCAGTTGTACATCATCGGTGCGACGAGCGGCGGTGCCTTGACCGGCAAGTCTGCAGCCGAAGCCGCGCCCGTTGCGGCCAGACCCAACAAGACCGCTGCTGCGAAAACCAATCTCGTATGTCGACGCATGTAATCCCCCTGCACGGCCGTTCGGCCAATCTCGATTCCTGACAGAATTGTTAAATTGAATGTCCGACTTGTGCGACTGCGAAATGAATTATCCCGGTGCTTCAAATGCATTTTCCGCGCGCGCGTTGCTTGCTCGCGACATCGCAAGCCGTTTCAAAAAATAGAAAAATAATATTTTTTGGAAACAGCGAACCCGGCGCCGCCGTGCGGACATCGAGGTCGCCGTCTTGCTTATGCGAGGGATTCCCGTCCCGTCACAAGAGATCTTTTCGCGCATTGACGGGGCGATGTCGTCGATCGACGTGCGATCGCGTGAAACCGCCGATCGCTTCATGTGCGGCGCGCCTTTTCTATGAAATCGCTATTTGATCGTCGCACGATTTAGCGCGTCGTCATCGGCTCGCAACGCACGGCAAGAACCCGGGGTGGACGGCAATGGCCTCTGTCAATTGCGTCCGCGAGTCCGCCAGACGAAAAAAATGAACACGGCGATCACGCCGGCGACAATCAACATCCAGTTCTGACCGTCGAAACCCAGCAAGTTGAAATGCCCCACCAGAAACTGCACCGTTTCCGCCCTCAATATTTGCAGAGTTGGTCCTTTGCTTGGGCAGTTTTAGCATTTTGAGGAGAAAAATATATTATTTTCCTATCTGTGAGGTCGCGGATCGGCCGCGGGATTTGCTGACATTTCAGGAAGGATTAGTGTGCATCGCAACGCGGGCCAAATCGCAACGCGAAATAACCTGCGGCGGGGATTCTCAAGTCCAAACTGAATGGCTACCAGCCCGTCCCTCGACCACAATTCGACCGGATATCGGATCAGTCCACCGAACTTTCCTCGAAGCGGGACTGAAGGCGATAGCCGACGCCCGACTCGGTCACCAGAAGCCGCGGATGATTGGGATCGGTTTCGATCTTCTGCCGCAGCTTGCGAACGAGAATTCGCAGATACTGGATGTTGTCCCTCTGATTGCCGGTCCAGATCTCCTTCAGCAATTGATCGTGCGTCACCACGAGGCCGACATGCGTCGCCAGAATGTGGAGCAGGCGATACTCCTTCCTGGTCAGTCTGATCTGGTTGCTGTTGAGCGATACCGTCCGGGCAACCAGATCGATCGAGAGGGCGCCGGCCGTCACGACGGGACTCTCGGTTGCGGTCTTGAAATATCGCCGCAGGGCGGCCTCGCTGCGCGCAAGCAGTTCCGCCATGCCGAACGGCTTGACGACGTAATCGTCGGCTCCCGCCTGCAGAAGTCTGACCTTCTCGTCCTCGCCCGACACCACAGACAGGACAATGACCGGCACGTTCGACCATGACCGGAGCCGGTCGAGAACCTCGGTGCCATGGAGGTCGGGCAGCGCCAGATCGAGGATAATGATGTCGGGAGCGCTGAAAGTTGCCGCCTTCAGTCCATCGGCAGCGTTCTCGGCCTCGATCACCGAAAAGCCCTGCAGTTCAAATCCGGCGCGAAGAAACCGTCTTATCTTCGGCTCGTCGTCAATGAGAAGCACGACATTGCTGGGTTTATTCATCCATGAAATCCGTCAGCTCAGAAGGTTTTGCCAGAGAGGAGGGCAGGGCGATGGTGGCCGTCGTTCCCTGTCCGGGTCCCCGGCTCGCAATTTCGATCGTTCCACCGTTGGCGCGAACAAAGGTGGAGGCAATCCAGAATCCGAGGCCGGAGCCGGGAACGCTCGCCTCATGGCGCTGGCTCCGGAATGACCGGCGGCCGAGTTGTCGCTGGTCGTCCGGCGTCATGCCGACGCCCTGATCGGAAATCGACAGCGTGACGCGTCCCTGCTCGCCGCGTGCCTGGACCGAGATCGTCGAGCCGGACGGCGAGTATTTGGCCGCATTTTCGAGAAGCTGGCCGCAGGCTTCCGCGATCAAACCGGAATCGACGTGGACCAGCGGCAAGTCCTCGGCGAACGCGGTCTCGATACTGTGCGCCGCCAGCTTGCGCGACCTTCCCCGGATCGCTGCGTTGACGATGTCTCTCGCATCCGCCCATTCGAGACGCGGGTTGACGCCGCCGGCGGTGACCAGGGTCGCATTGAGGAGATTCTGGATGAAGCCATCGAGGTGGGCCGCCTCGTCGGAGATCGCCTCCACCAGCGGACGAATCCGGATGTCGTTGCGGACGATGAGCATCGAATCGAGCACGCTTGCCGAACCGCGGATGGCCGCCAGCGGCGTGCACAATTCATGCGAAAGCGTGCCGTGGAAGGCATCTCGCAACAGCTGCCCCTGCAGGTGCAGCCTGGCATCCGCAATCGCCTTCTCGATATCGATGCGCTGAAGCGTGAGCGATACTTCTTCGAGAACGACTTCGACGCGATGCGTCTTGACCGCGACGGCCTTGTCCGAGGCGCCTCCGATGTTGACGGCAACCAGCCCATGAATGGATGTCTCGGAACAAATCGGCCCGAGCAGCCAGACATTCTGGGTCGGTTCGTCGACCAGCGCCTGGGTCGGCGTATCGACCGATGCCGTCATCGCGCTGATGCGCTGGCGCACCGCCTGCGGCACGGCGCCGGCGTCGGGCGGGTCAAAGCCCCCGTCGAACCCGGCCGCGAAGAAGCTGGCTTGCTGACCGAGCGCGCGGGACAGGTATTTCTGAATAGCCGAGATCAGGTCCGATACCGTGAAACAGGCCGCCAGCAGCCGGGAGAATTCGTAGAGCTGCTGGATTTCCTTCTCGCGGCCGCGCAGCGCTTCGGTCTCCTGCCGCAGGCGCGAGGCGAGATTGCTGCTGACCAGCGCCACCACCAGAAACAGCAAAAGGTCGACGACCTCCCCGGGGTCCTCGACCTGAAAGCTGTAGATCGGCGGAAAGAAGAAAAAGTCCGCCGCCGCCATGCCCGCAATCGAGGCCAGCGTGGCGGGCCAGATACCCCATCTCGTGGCGGCGATGATGACGGGTATCAGGTACGCGATCGGAACCAGGTTGGCGGCGACGCTTTGCTCGAGCAGAAGCAGGGGAGCGGTGACTAGGCCGACCAATGCCAAGGCCATTAGCAGAGGCCAAAGGTCCGATCGGAATATCGGATGCGAAAATCGCTCGTGATCCAGACGCAGGTTGCCTCCGATCCCGATGCCGACAGGGCTCGCACCCGTTGCCGCGGGCTTTTCAATCATGAGCAGATCTGGATTCAAGAAATGTGCCTTCGTAGGTCAAGACATCGAGTGATTGTCACCGTGGCGCGCAGCCTCGGCGGAATCACGTACCGGCATCGAACCGACGCGATGACAGCTCACCTTGCGCGACCGGCGACCGCCGACCACGAGGCTTGCAATAAACACCGTTCACCGATTCAACCGTTGCCCCCGATGTCACCAACTACCCAGCGACGCCAGCATTCTCCGAATCGACGTAGAAAATCTATGTTGTTGGCCGGTGCATGAAATAAAAAAGAAATATACTAACGCAATGTCGTCTAGCCGACGCAGGCATCACCTTACAAAAGGCCTCCGGATAAACTCAAACGTGCGAGAAGGCGCGTTGCTATCGCTTCCGTTGCAACGCCGACAAGCCACGCTCGCGACCGCCCATAGCCTCTTCGATTGATCAGGAGTTCAAACCGGCGATGTTACGGCAGCCTGAGGCGACCCTTGGTCCGGTCAGTGCGCAATCGCATTGATGTAGTGCAGGGCCTGCTTTTCGCCTGACAATTCCGGCTTCGAAGCACGGTATAATGCGGCTTCACCGGACGACCGCACCAGGGGCGGCGCCAGCGTCGCGATGGCGGCGGAGCTGATATATTTTGGCGGATAAAGATAGAATTCCATCAGCGGCATATGGCTGCCGCGCGCGTTGCGTCCCAGAATCGCACGCGCGGTCGAGCCGGCATCCGGATAGATGGCGCTCCAGCCGGCGAAGCTGCTCGACAATATTTCCAGCGACAGCAGCGTCGTCGCTATCCGCACGAAACCTTCGTGCGATTTCTTCGCGCTTCTCGTTGTCGAAGCCTTCCTGAGCAGTTGACGAAACTCGCGATTGGTCTCGATGAAGGGACCGAGCCGGGCCTTCCACAGGATATCAGGCAAACAGGCGTAGCCGTGAAGCTCATGATAGCTCTCGATCAGGCTTCGGCATTGTGCCGCCAGGCTGGTCGGCAGAAAACTGAAATCGATATTTTCAGCATTTCCGGCCAGAACCGGATGATCTGCATCATTCGTCGCAAATTCCATCGCAGCGCCCCGCGGTGAGCGAACAAATTTCGCTCAATGCCAGAGCATAGCGAGTCGGTGCATATATCTTCGATGGATAAGCGCGGCGATTTTCATAGAAAAAAAATAGCCGCGACGAGACTCGATCTTCTTCGGCATCGACGAACGGTCGTGTTGGCGTCGGAAATGTAACGCGAAAGACACAGCACGTAAGAAAAGCGTAAGGATGTGTTGCAGTGCGGAGCGTTTTTTTGCCGAAACGTCACGAATTTCGCCGGGAGATTGTGCAAGCCGCGAGGCAACTGACGCTTCCGCGAGCAGTCGGCGTCGAAGAAGTCGTTTCAGCTATTTTATCTTTATGAAACCGCGCGGCAAACCGCATCGATTTTTCCCAAGCTCCCAATGAAAGATCATTCCGAGGGTTAACGGAATCGTGAGAGCGCCTGAAGGCGCCTGTAACAACAGCTTGGGGCAAGACTATGAAAACATTTCTTCTGGCCGGCGTCTCGTTGGCAGTGATCGGTCTGAGCAGCGTCGCGCAAGCTGCGGATCCGGGGACGGGGCCATGCCCCTACGGTGGCGATCCCTACAAGAACTATAACTGTCTCGATGCCTATCTCGGCAGCGACTTCATCAGCCGCTTCATCAACTACTATCGGCTCGAGTGGGGACACGATTCTGCGCCGGCCGATCCGAAGGCGCCGCCGTCACGCCGGCCCGAGAGCGAGGTGCCGCCGACGCCGCAGAGCACGCCGCCGATGCCGTTCACCGAATGGCCCTATGGCGGCACCACCAACCTCGGCGTGACGCGGCCGAGTTCGATCGACAGCCCGCTGATGAACGCGATGTCGAACACGCCGTTTGGGACGTGGATGAACGATGCGCATATCCAGGTCTACGGCTGGGTCGACCCCGGCGGCAACCTCTCTTCCAACACCGTGCGCGGCGGCAATGCTCCTGCCGCCTACAGCTACAATCCGAACACGGTGCAGCTCGACCAGGCCGTGATCTATTTCGAGCGGCTGCCGGACACGGTGCAGAAGGATCACATCGACTGGGGTTTTCGCATCGCACCGATCTACGGCGAGAATTATCGCTACACCACGGCGTTCGGGCTCTGGAGCTACCAGCTTCTGAATCAGAACAAGAACAACGGCTACGACATGCCGATGGCCTATGGCGAGGTGTTCATTCCCTGGGTGATGCAGGGACTGAACATCCGGTTCGGGCGCTACATCTCGATTCCCGACATCGAGGCCCAGCTCGCGCCCAACAACTACATGTACTCGCACTCGATGACCTATACCTTCGACAACTATACCAATACCGGTGTCGAATTGACGCTGGCGGCGACCAAGAACTGGATCTTCCAGTTGGGCGTGGTGTCCGGCACCGAGGCGATGCCCTGGCACGTCGGTGCGACGATCCCGAATCCGTTCCCGAACGCGCTTTATCCCGGTGCGACGATGCCGAAGGATCCCGGTGCGGTGCCGAGCGTTACTGCCGGCGTGCGCTATACCAGCGACGACGGCAAGTTCGACGTCAATCTCGTCGCCGACGGCATCAATGGGGGCCAGTGGGGCTACAACAACCTGCAGTGGATCGGCGGCACGCTGTATTACAAGTTCAACGACCAGTGGCACATCTCGATCGAATCCTACAACGAGCACCAGAACAACGTCGCCAACATAACCAACCCGACGACACTGGCCATCATCGCCGCCGGCGGGACGCCATTCTCGCCGCAATACATGCCGTTCAACGCTCCGGGCGGCGCCATCTGCAAAACCCCGACGGTGCTGAGCTGCACGGCGGAGTTCCAGACGGCCCTGATGTATCTGAACTACAAGCCCGATCCCCTGGACAACATCTCGTATCGCGCGGAATTCGTCGACGACTACGAGGGACAGCGCACCGGCACCGCGACCCGGTACATCGAGACCGGCATCGGCTGGCAGCACTGGTTCTCGCCGCAGATCGAGATCCGGCCCGAGGTTTCCTATTACAAGGCAATGGACGGGTTCGCCTTCAACGGCAATGCGAACCTGGGCATTCCGAACACCAGGAAGTACGCCATCATCGGCTCGTCCGACATCATCATTCATTTCTGATGCGTGGAAAAGAGATCGCGGCGGCTCAAGTCGCCAGACGCAGAACAGGTCGATAGGGGATAACAATGAAGCGAATTCTTTTCACCACCGTCGCGCTCAGTGTACTGGGCTTGATGTCGCCGGCGCTCGGTGCCGATCTTCCGGTCAAGGCCGGACCGATCGCGTCGCCGTTGTATGACTGGTCCGGCTTCTATGTCGGCGTGTTCGGCGGCGGCGGCATGGGCAACCACAACTACAACAATGGAACGCCGACCGGCTATGCCAACTACCTGATCAACTACGACTCGAGCGGCGGCATCGGCGGCGGCGAGGTCGGCTACAACGTGCAGAGCGGCCACATCGTGGTCGGTGTGGAAGGTGACGGCTTCTGGTCCGGCATCAAGGGCAGCGACCTCTCGCAGTTCAACAACGGCACCCTTCCGATCGGTGCGATCGACGCGACCAATCTTCGCTGGGGTGGCACCTTTCGCGCTCGGGGCGGCATCGCCGTCGACCGCCTGATGCTGTTCTTCACCGGCGGCTGGGCCTATGGCGACATCCTTCATACCAGCACCGCGCCCGGGATCGGTGTCGATCAGTTCACCAATCATCAGAGTGGCCTAGCCGCAGGCGGCGGCATAGCTTACGCGATCACCAATAATATCATCGGCAAGCTCGAATACCGCTACTACGACTATGGCCGGTACAACCGGGTCGGCGCTCCGCTCACGCCGAACGGCCAGCTGCCCTACACCGTCGACAACACCTATTCGGTCGTGACGATCGGCTTCGACTACAAGTTCGGAGGGCCAGTCGTCGCGAGGTATTGACGCGTTGCGTGAGCTGATTTGCGGCGTCCGCGGATCAGACGTCTCGGAGAGGCAGCCATCATGGCTTCAGTATTAGGGCGAAGAATCGGGATCGTGCTTGCTGCAGCGGCGCTGTGCGCCGCGGTCGCGGGATGCGTCAGCGATATGGGAGCGCCGACGGCAGAGAATTCCGGCAGCAATCAGCTTCGCTACTACGGCGGCCCGAAATCCCCGATGTGGACGGGCCAATAACTGTGCGGGTTTTTCTTGGAGGAGGCTGACATGACCTACATGACTGGAAGAAATGCGCGGATCGGATTCGTCACTCTCATCACGGCGATCCTGACTGCCGGTCTCTGCGGCGATGCCGTCGCCAAAACTCATCACAAAGGGCGTCTGCATGCCCGGAGCGCCGACTATGAAAGCCACGCACAGGTGGAAGCGCAGCAGCCGGCCCAGCCTGGAGCCCCGCGCTACTATGGCGGGCCGAAATCTCCGATGTGGTCAGGCCGGTAGGTCTGCGCCGTTTTTGCCTGGTTGCGGGATGACCAGCATCCTTGCAACCGCGCGGGTCGGATTTGCCGTCGTCGTTGGCACGGTTCTGGCTGCCGGGTTGTCGGAGGATGCCGTCGCAAAGGTTCACGTGAGGAGATTGCATGCCCGCGGCTCCATCTCGGAAAGCCGGGCGCAGGTAGTATCGCAACAGCCGGCGCGGCTTGGACCGATGCGCTACTACGGCGGTCCGAAATCCCCGATGTGGAGAGAAGTGCGATAGCGCGCCGCGCTTCGATAACGTTTGATCTGGTTCGATTCCGAAGAAGTTGGCCACATTCAACAGGCGGCCGGGCGTCGTGGTTTCGACTCGCATCGAGCGGGGCACCGCTGCTGCCGACTTCGTGCTTTTCGAGGCATGGCGACACGGAATCGTCACAACAAAAAAGGGCAAGCGAAGGACAGGGAGAGGCGTTTGTAAGGTGGGCGTAATGGCAGCCGTATAATGTCGACAGATTGACGCAGACGGTGTCGTCAATTCGGGTCGCCGTTCATCGCCGGGAGTAGTCAACGTGAGCCTTTTCAAAAACCTGTCGAGATATTCTCGCTTGGTTTTATTTGCCCTGATTGCGATCGGCGGAGCTACGCTATACTGGAGCCGGGATTTCGTTGGCCTTGCCGACAGTCGTCCGGTCGAGGGGCAGCGGAACTCTTCTGCAACGACCGGTCAGTCTGGATCGGGAAATTCGACTGAAGTTGTCGATCTTTCGGACAAGCAGGCAGGCGCGGTCAAGATCGGTCCGGTCGGATCGCGCGACTTCGTGATCTTCAAGACCGCCGTCGGCACCATCGACTTCAACGAGAATATGCTGGTCCAGGTGTTTTCCCAGTATCAGGGCAAAATCCTGAAGGCGTTTTACAACATCGGTGACGACGTCAAGGCCGGCGACGTTCTTTTTACGATCGATAGCCCGGATCTGCTGCAAGCGGAATCAACGCTGCTCGCGGCTGCCGGCGTGCTCGAATTGCAGAAGCGGACGCTGGCCCGGGTGACAGTGCTCTTGAAGGCCGGCGGCAGTGCGCAGAAGGACGTCGACCAATCGACCTCGGACCAGCAGACCGCGGAGGGCGCCTACAAGGCCGCGAAGGATGCGGTCCGGATATTCGGCAAGACCGACGCCGAGATCGACCAGGTCGTCGACAAGCGCAAGGTCGATTCCACCCTGCTGGTCCCGAGCCCGATCTCCGGCAGGGTCGTCGCGCGCAATGCCGCTCCGGGATTTCTGACTCAGCCCGGCGTTGCACCGCCGCCATATTCGGTCGCGGATTTGTCGACGATGTGGATGCTGGCGAATGTCATCGAGACCGACGCGCCGGCCTACAAGGTCGGCCAGGAAGTCGAGGCCAAGGTACCGGCCTATCCGGACACCGTGTTCAAGGGGCGTGTCACGACGGTGGGGTCGATGATCGACCCGAACAGCCATCGACAGTTCGTGCGCTCCGAAATCGAGGATCCCCAGCATCTGCTGCGATCGGGGATGTTGGCGAGTTTTGTGATCCGCGTCGGAGATCCCGTTCGTTCGGTCGCGGTGCCGGCCGCGGGCGTGGTCAGGGAAGGCGACGGCACAATGACGGTGTGGGTCACCAGCGACAACCGTCATTTTGCAAAGCGAACCGTCACGATCGGCCTGCAACAGGATGGCTGGACTCAGATCCTGGAGGGCCTTCGGTCCGGAGAAACCGTCGTCACCGACGGGGCGGTGTTTCTGAGCAACAAGCTCCTCCTGGGTGACGCCGGCTGAACGGCGCCCGCGCGTAGAACCAAGCACACACGGCAGGGTCACTTGATCAAGTCCTTACTCGAGTTCGGTTTGACGCGCAGCGCGATCATCGTGCTGGGCCTTGCGGTATTTTGCGCGGCCGGTCTCGTCGCCTTCTCGCGGCTGAACATCGAAGCCTATCCGAATCCGGCCCCGGTGATCCTGGAAATCACGGCGCAGGCGGCGGGCCTGTCGGCGGAGGAAATGGAGAAGTATTATACCATTCCGATGGAGGTGGGGCTCTATCCCACGCCTGGTGTGGTCAACATCCGCTCGACATCCTTCTACGGCCTGTCGTTCGTGCGGGTGACGTTCGCCTACGGCGTCGACTACTACTTTGCGCTGTCGCAAGCCTCGATCATGCTGCAGCAGAACGTCAATCTGCCGGGCAATCAGGTCGCCCAGATTCAGCAGTCCAGCCTGGTCGGGGAAATCTATCGCTATCAGGTCGTCGGTCCGCCGCACTTCGGACTGACCAACCTGCGGACGCTGCAGGACTACGTCATCACCCGTCGCCTGCTGACGATTCCCGGCGTGGTCCAAATCAATTCATGGGGTGGGACGACGAAGCAGTTCAATGTCGATGCCGACCTTGAAAAGCTGGAAGCCTACAACATCACGGTCCCTCAGCTCATCACCGCGCTCGGCAACGCCAATATCAATGTCGGCGGCCGCGAGATCACGATCGGCCAGCAATCCGTCAATATTCGCGGCATCGGGTTGGTCGATAGCGGCGGCGCCGATGACGTCACCAAGGGCTACAAGGTCGGGGATATCGAGAACGTCGTTCTGACGCAGGTGAATGGCCTGCCGATCCAGGTCAGGAACGTCGCCACCGTGTCGGTCGGCTACGTGCCGCGGCTCGGCATCGCGGGCAGGGACCATGACGACGATATTGCGGCGGCGATCGTGGTGATGGGACGGACCCAGCATACCAACGACATCATTCCGAAGGTTCAGGCCGAAGTCCAAAGGATCAATTCCGACGGCACCCTGCCGGCCGGGGTCAAGATTGTTCCTTATTACGATCGCAGTTCGCTGGTCGGGATCACCACCCACACGGTTCTGCACAATCTGATCTTCGGCTGCCTGCTGGTCTTCCTGATCCAATGGGTTTTCCTCGGAGACCTGCGCAGCGCCCTGATCGTCGGCGCCAATATTCCCTTTGCCCTGTTCTTCGCCATCATCATCCTCGTGCTGCGGGGCGAGGACGCCAACCTGCTGTCGCTCGGCGCGGTCGACTTCGGCATCATCGTCGATTCCGCGGTGATCATGATGGAAAATATCTATCGGAATTTTCAGTCGACCTCGGAGCATCGGCAGACGTTGCTGCACCGTCTTGCCGAGGGTTATTGGGGACCGGACCCGACATCGGTGGCCGGGCACACGACCACAAGCCAGCGATGGACCGAGCGGCTGCGCATCATCTTCATCAGCGCGCTGCAGGTCGACAAGGCCGTGTTCTTTACGGCGGCAATCACGGTGACCGCGTTCGTGCCGCTTTTCACGATGACGGGCGTGGAAGGGCAGATCTTCGGGCCGATGGCGCGAACCTACGGCTATGCGCTTGCCGGCGCGCTGCTCTCGACCTTCACGGTAACGCCGGTTCTGGCTTCGTTGCTGCTCCCCAAGCAGGTGCAGGAGATCGAAACGGTGATCGTGCGCCGCTTGCGCGCGACTTATACGCCGGTGCTTCGCTGGGCGCTCACGAACCTCAAGGCCACCGTCATCATCGGCGTCGTTTTCATGGCCTTGAGCGTGGGAGCGGCGTCGCGGCTCGGCAGCGAGTTCCTGCCGGCGCTGGAAGAGGGCAACCTCTGGATCAGGGCGGCGATGCCGCCGACCATCTCGCTCGATGCCGGCACCGAGGCGACCGGCAAGATGCGCGAGATCCTGTTGCGGCATCCGGAAGTGCTCACGGTTGTGTCGCAGCACGGCCGGCCGGACAACGGCAGCGATGCCTCGCCGTTTTCGAATGTCGAATTGTTCGCGCCGCTCAAGCCATTTGACGAGTGGCCGGCCAACCTGACCAAGGAGATGCTGACGGAACAACTGCAGAAGGAGTTCAGTGAGGAACTGCCCGGCATCGGATTCAATTTCTCGCAATATATCCAGGACAATGTCGAGGAAGCCCTGTCCGGCGTGAAGGGGGCCAATTCGGTCAAGGTTGTCGGACCGAATCTCCAGGTTCTTGAAGGTCTCGCGACCCAGGTGATGACCGAGATGGCGAAGGTCCAGGGCGTCGCCGACCTCGGAATCTTCCACTTGCTGGGTCAGCCCAATCTCAACATCAAGGTCGACCGCGACAAGGCCGCGCGCTACGGCCTCAACACCGGCGACGTCAATACGGTGGTTCAGGCGGCGCTTGGCGGCACCACCGCGACGACCGTTCTTGAGGGCGACAGGCAGTTCAATCTGGCGGTCCGGCTCGATCCGAAATATCGCAGCAGCATTGACGCCGTCCGCAACGTCAAGGTCGGTTACCAGACGCCGTCGGGCACCAATGGCTACGTGCCGCTCAGCGAGATCGCGGACATCACGCTCGACACCGGCGCCTCCTTTATCTATCGCGAACGCAGCCAGCGCTTCATTCCGATCAAGTTCAGCGTGCGCGGGCGCGATCTCGGCAGCACGGTCGCCGAAGCGCAGGATCGCGTCGCAGGCGCCATCAAGCTTCCGAGCGGCTACCAGATTCTGTGGGCAGGCGAGTTCGACGATCTGCAGAATGCGAAGAAGCGGCTCGCCATCGTGGTCCCCATCACGCTGCTCTTGATCCTCGTGCTGCTGTACGGGCTGTTCAATTCGCTGCGCGACAGTCTGCTGGCCGTGGCCGGAATCCCGTTCGCGATCGGCGGCGGCCTGATCGCGCTCTATCTCGCGGGTCTCGATTTCAGCGTTTCTGCCGCGATCGGCTTCATCTCGCTGTTCGGCGTCGCCGTGATGGATGGTATTCTCAATATCACCTACTACCGTGAACTGCGGATACAGGGCATGGATATCGCCGAGGCAGTGTTTCATGGCGCCGAGCAGCGGATGCGGCCGATGTTGATGACTGCGCTCTCCGCGGGTGTCGGATTGTTTCCGGCGGCGATCTCCCATGGCATTGGCAGCCAGGTGCAGCGTCCGCTGGCAACCGTGGTCGTCGGCGGCATGTTCATCGGACCGCTGCTGCTGCTCGTTGTGGCTCCCGCGTTGCGCCGGATATTTCTCGCCAACGATACGACGGTTTCAAGCAACGATGAAGCCGAGGGTGCCGCTGGGAGCACCGCTCAGGAAACTTGATTGGAAGCCGTGGTGTCGAGCGTTCGGGGAGAGGTCGATCAAATGCTGCATCCGGGGCGAATTGGTCCTCGACCGCGGCTAGAGCGTTTTCGAGCGGAGTGGTTACCGGTTCGCGTGAAGAAAACGCGTCAAAACAAGAATCTAGAGCTCCGTTTCGATTCCATCGAAACGGAAAAGGCTCTAGGTGCGTTCGTTCGTTGTTATTTTGCCGGCAGGAAACGTCGTGCCGCCACAGGCGCGACGCTTGGGGCTGTCCTGGCGATGGCGATTTCGGGTTGCGCGGTGGGGCCTAATTTCAAGCCTGCGGCGGTGCCGGACGTCGACGGTTACGTTCCGGGCAAGCTTGCCTCGCCAAATCCGGGGCAGGGCGGGCCCCGCGTCGCCGGCCAGCACTTTGTCACCGGCGCCGATGTCTCCGCGCGCTGGTGGTCGGCGTTCCGATCCCCGCCGCTCAACGAGCTGATCAGACAGTCTGTCGATCACAACCCGAATTTGCAGGCCGCGGAAGCCGCGATCAAGATCGCGCAGTACAACGCATTGGCCCAGCGCGGCCTGTTCTTCCCACAAGTGACGGGCAATTCGACGTCCCAGCAGTTCCTGATTGCCAATCCCAGCCAGATACCGACCATTCCAACGGCGGGACCACAGACCGAATTCTCGCTGGTGACCAACCAGCTGACGGTGTCGTTCGTGCCTGATGTCTGGGGCGGCAACGTCCGTGCCGTCGAGAGTCTGGATGCGACGACGGAGCAGCAACTGTTCCAGCTGGAGGCCGCCTACCTGGCGTTGACCAGCAATGTCGTGACGGCGGCCATCCAGGAGGCGTCGCTGCGCGGCCAGATCGCGGCGACCCAGCGCATCATCACGATCGAGCGCAATCTGCTCGATATTCTCAAGCGCCAGTTCAACCTGGGCCAGGCCGCGCAAGCCGATGTGCTGGCGCAGGACGCCGCGCTGGCAGCGGCCGAAGAACTGCTCCCGCCGCTCGAAAAACAGCTGGCGCAGCAACGCGACCTGCTGACGGCCCTTGCCGGGCAGTTATCGGCCAACGAGATCGCCCAGAAATTCGATCTGGCGCATCTCAGGCTGCCGACCAACCTGCCCATCAGCCTGCCCAGCAAGCTCGTCGATCAGCGACCCGATGTGCGGGCGGCGGAGGCCAATATGCACACGGCAAGCGCCCAGGTCGGTGTCGCGATCGCCGCGCGGCTGCCGAATATCGTGCTCTCGGCCAATGGCGGGTCTGCCTCCTTCAACTTCGCGCAACAATTTTTGCCCGGAACCGGATTTTATACGCTCGCAGGGAGTGTCACGGCGCCGATCTTCGATGGCTTCACGCTCTACAACAAGCAGAAGGCGGCCGAAGCCGCGCTCGAGCAGGCCGAGGCCCAGTATCGCTCGACGGTCATTACCGCGTTCCAGAATGTCGCGGACGCCTTGCGGGCCCTGCAGTCGGATGCGCGCGCGATAAGGGCGGCTCGTCGCGCCGAGGATGCCGCCAAGGCCAGTCTCGAGATCGTGCAGAAGCAGCTCGGCGCCGGCCAGGTCAACCAGCTGGCGGTTCTCAATACGCAGCAGACCTACCTGACCGCGGCAGTGATCCGCGTGCAAACCGAGGCCAATCGTCTCTCCGATACGGCTGCGCTGTTCATGGCCCTTGGCGGCAATTGGCCGTCGAAATGCACGACGGCCGATTGGCGTCAATGCGCGATGGAGGAGGAGCCGGATCCAGCCGCCATCCAGGCTGCGGATTAGCTCGAGAAAGCGCGATCGGATGCGGGGTTCACCAGACGACGTAGGCGCAGAGCAACGACAATGGCAGCACCGCGGGACCGAGGTACATCCACGTCCGGTAGGCGCCGGAGTCTTTCGGCAGGATGAAAAGATTGACGACGAAGAAGGTGCATACGCCGAACCCCAGCGCCACGCGGACGAGATCGCCGGGCGTTTCGTAGAGCGAGGAGAGGTGTTCCATCTGCGGGCTGGATACGCGCGCGGTAAGCACCGTCAGAATGATCAGAAACAGCGTTCGAACAACCACGCCGGCGAACCAGACACCGTTCGGAATCGTCTGCTTGGCGTCCGGCTTTGTTGCGGCATCGGCTGACAAATTCATGTTGGCCCGCATCGCCCATTCCCGCATCACAATGCTCAAAAAGGTACCTCTGATCGCGCTGCAGCAGCAAGAGTTTATTTTAAGTATATGAATCCTGGGGCATATATTTATGGGATTAAAATATTCAGAAATACCTGCCCTCTGGTAGTTCTTTCGTTGCGGTCACTTCGTCCTATAAACTCTTCCACGGCATCGAGATTTCACGCGCCGCGACTTGATCGTCCACCCGAAATTTGACGTGCCGAACGGCCAGATAACAGGTTGGCGCAGCGCTGCCATGACCGGTCCGACAAGACGCGATGGACGAGGAGTGAGATTTGATGAGCGGAGCGAAACCGATCAAGATTGTTGCCGTCGCAGCGATTGCCATTTCGTCGCTCATGGCGCCTGCGTATCCTCAAGGTCTCGGCCAGAAGGGCCACTACGACGGTCCTCCCGTCCAAAAGAAGACGCCGATCGATGAAAAAGCCTACAAGTCGGCGCTCGAGCGGATACCGGAGCCCACCCGGAAATACGATCCCTGGGGCGTCGCACGCCCAGCCGAACCCGCGAAGACCGGTAAAAAGTAGGGCTGGCACAAGCAGTCGCAAGCGTGCGGTGGGAGACCACTGCTGGTGGGCCTCACATTCCTGAGAGAGACCATGACCGAGCACATCATTGTAAGCGACGAGGACTTCGCGCGCACGATCACGATGCGGCGCCCGGAAAAGAAGAACACGTTGACGCAGGAAATGTACCTCGCGATGAGCGATGCGATCGACACGGCGCAATCCAATCCCGCAATTCGCTGTCTCATCCTGACCGGCCGTTCGGGAGTATTCTCGGCGGGCAACGATATCGGAGACTTTCTACAGGCCGCGACCGCAACAGATGACGTGGCCCGGCCGCGCAACGCGGTGATTTTTCTGCAGTCGCTCGTGAACAACAGAAAGCCGATCGTGGCCGCCGTCGATGGCATCGCCATCGGTATCGGCACCACCATGGTGCTGCATTGCGATTTCGTCATCGCCAGCACGACGGCGTCGTTTTCCTCGCCTTTCACTCAATACGGCCTGGTGCCCGAAGGCGCTTCCAGCCTGCTCATGCCGCGCACGGTCGGTCATCAGCGTGCCTTCGCCATGCTGGTGATGGGGCGTCCGATGAGCGCCGAGGACGCCCGCGTGGCGGGGTTCGTCAACACCGTCGTCCCGCCCGGTCATGCCATCGTCGAAGCCCGCAAGGTGGCGCGCGAGATTTGTGCGCTTCCCGCGGACGCGGTCGCGATCTCACGGAAGCTGTTGAAGCTGCCGACTGAGGATCTGGTGCGCAGGATCGGGCAGGAAGATCATTTCTTCGGTGAACGGATGCGTTCACCGGAAGCGATCGCCGCATTCCAGAATTTCTTCTCGCGCAAGAAACGCTGATCGCGATCGGTCAGGACCGCGGTCTTCGCACTGCGGTGCGGCTTTCAACCCGCGGATGCCGCATTTTTCGTCGACACCTCGCCTTGCTGATGTTTCAGGCAGCAGATGATTGAATCTTGCGCTTGGCGGAAGCCGGGATCATCCTGTGTCCGCCGGGACAACACGACGCCGCGCAGAGTCGTCGACAGGACAGAGGAAGCATCCAGGTCTGTTCCGTTTGGGTTGTCTCGAACCAAATGGAGGCTGCCATGCGTAGAGCTAGCATTACCGTATCATTTGCACTGTTTGCCGCGGCGCTGCTCCTATCCGGCCGGGCCGAAGCAGGCGCGTCGGGGAGCGCGCCGTCGAAATATACCAACAGCAGCCAGGTCGTAACGCATCAGGCGCCGGCTATTCGTCAGGCACGGAAGTCCGACTACCCGATTACGGAGTATTCTTCGTCGTCCTTCAGAACGCACGCGGCCAACGGCCGCTAATTCGCGCCGGTTTCGCGGTCGCGCCGTGTGTTGATGGACCGAAGCGCAGCGGTCACGGCTTGCGCAGGATTGCCGTCTGCTGCGCCGGGCGCATTTGCGTGATTCCGTGATCCGGCTGGGCTGACCCATTCCCGGGCGGTCGCAAGAACCTCGGGCAGGAGCCCCTTGACTTGGTCCTTGGTCATGCCTGGACGCAGGCACGGATCGTACAGGATATTGAGAAGGTACTGATCGTAGACGTCGAAGAAGCCCATCTGGACGTCGTCATTGAACATCGTCCAGGGCACCGACGAATCGTCGTTGATGGCGCCGAGCGCCTGCAGCATTTCCTCATAGGCGCAGTCAAAGAAGGTGAAATCACCCGCATCGACCGGCAGGATCACCTCGGCCCGGCGAATGCGAAAGCGTGCGTCCTTGCCGATGCCGGACAGGCATTCCGGGTGCAGCGATTGCTGAATTTGCTTCGCCCGATCGCTGCCGTAGAGCGAGCGGATCGTTCGTTTCATGTCGCGCTCCGCGATCAGCCTGACAACGAAATTGGCGGCCTTGCGATTTTCCGTGACCGCCACGTCGAGATGATTCACGTGGGTGCGGATGTCGTCGACGATGGCCGCAATCTCCGAACGGCGATCGGGCAGGCCCTTGCCGATCACGAAGATCCGCACCGGCTCGTCGAATTTGCGCACACGGTCCGCCGGCGCGCCGATCTGCAGTTCGGCAGTGAATGCGATCTTGAAGAAACCGTCCTTGATCTCGTCGTTGGTGAAATCGGTTCGCTCGGAAGCCCGCCGGCTGCTGATGTCGGAATCTTCCGCACGGGCCGGCCCGCTGCCGATCCCAGCCAGCATCAGGGCGATCGCGGCAAACGCCGTCGGCACGTCAATCTCTGAAAGGCTGCGAAAGGTCATGTTGGTTGGCGTGCGGGCGAGCCGCTTCTGCTGTGATGTCACTGCAGCCGATTAAGCAAAATCCCTACCGGCCTCTGGCCAATGTAACGACCGCGACATAGGATTTCGGGATGACAAGACGAGGCTTCTCATAGAGATTCCATAGCCGGAATCCTCAATGGAACCTGTCCCGCGGCCGTTCGACCGGACCTTCCTGTTTTGGCGCGCTGCCGGCCTTTATCTCATCCGCGGTGACGCGGCAGTCGCCGTTCCGATCAAACCGCAGGATGAACGCGCTCGGCTTTTCGACGAATTCCTTACGCGCGATCTTGCCGTCCTGGTTTTCGTCGAAATAGCCGAAATCCGCCTCCGCCAGGGTGGGATCGAGCTTGCGGATCGATTCGAACTCGGTCTTGTCCAGATTGCCGTCGTGATTGCGATCCGCCGCCGTAAACAGGCGGTCGGCATATTTCTTCCATTCGTCGCAGGTATAGACGCCGTCGTGATTGGCGTCCCAGGCCGGCGGCCCGCTGTTGAGCATCGGGTCTGACGCGGTCCGGGAATTGGACTGGGCACGCGCGCTCGGACCGTCCGACAGAACCAGCAACAGCATGGCCATGCCGATCGCGAAAATGGATCTCGTTGGCGACACCTCGAACTCCTGCATCCAGCCCCGCTGCGGCGGCACGATTCCGGGAGGATCATGCACCGGTGGCGCCGTAGGAAATCGATATCAATGGGCTGCCGATTTCATAACTATAAAATAGCAATTCCGGAAGCAGGCGCGCATCGCGATGCGATGACGGCGCGAATTGGACTGGCGGAAGGGGTGGGATTCGAACCCACGGTGCCCTTGCAGGCACGCCGGTTTTCAAGACCGGTGCCTTAAACCACTCGGCCACCCTTCCGTGGCTGCGACATCAATCACTTAGTGGCGGGAAGATCAAGAACAGGTCGACAACGGGAACCAATTTGGACCCAATCCCTAAACCTTAGGGTCTCCGAAGCGTGGGAAGGGCTGGCCAGGCACGATCGTGGGCTGGGTTGCCGGGTCGGCTGCTGGTTGGTCCATCTATCCGACTGCTTTTTCCGCCTTCGGTCTAAGTCGATCATCGCAATGTAGGCGGACAAGTCGCTCGGATCAGTCCTGCTGAAGTTGATAATGCGGCTAGCTTCCTCATAGTGACCCACAAGCGCGCCGCACCAATAGCCATCGGCCACGTTCTTGTCGAAGATCTTGCTAGCAGCCGCGCATCCTTAAGTTTTACGGTCGGCCGCAGCGGGTACCCAAGCGCTCTTGGCTTAATCCTTTGGAAGGCGACAATATGGCACACACCAACCTGCTTTACCGCTCGCTATCAGGTTGCATAAGTAGCGAGCGGGATGGGTGCTTTATTAGAGAAAATTGTCAATCGAACGCTATGGACGCTTCCCTCGTCAGGGACGTTGCGCGGCTACGACAATCCCGAGTTGATCGAATTCATATTCCGCAAGACGACAGCTCTTCGTCATGTGCAAAAGCCTTGGCCGGAGATGTCGAATGCTCTCGCCGTGCTCGATTTCGGCGGGGGGTTTGGCGTACACTATCGGCGCGCAACGCAATCATCTGCCAATATTCGATGGGCGATAGTTGAGACTCCGGAAGTGGTGTGCCGAGCATCTTCGCTGGCAACTGCGCAGCTGAAGTTTTTCGCAGATATTCCAAGCGCCATCGGTTGGCTCGGAATGCCGGATGTCGTCTATTCGAATGCTGTACTGCAATTCACTAGCGACCCCGTTGCAAATCTGAAGCGGCTCTGTGGGATCGGTGGCCGAATGATGGTGTGGGACCGCGTATTACTTTCGGCCGGTTGTGAACGGGAACAAGGCCGGCAATTGTCACTTCTTTCTGAAAACGGCCCGGGATTGTCGCTGTCGAGAAAAAGAGTGGAATACGAAATCATTCGCATACCGGAAGGGGAATTCATGAGGGCCCACGCGGATTATCGCCTCGCCAGCCGTGATGGTAACCAGTCTGATCGCGACGGAGAGACCTTCACGTTCGTCAGATAATCAAGCCTCGCACAAGCCCCCTCAGCAGAGGATTGAAGCGCACCGCCGAGCGAGATTAATAGGAACCGCCCCGCAAGTTTGCTGGTCAACCGAGCCGGGATTGATTGCCGTTTCCGGCAGGCGAAACCTTCCGGTTCGCCGCTGGAGTTTTTCCCAAGTAACGTCGGCCGATTGAGCCGTCAGTACAGCCCGCTTTTTGCTCGAAGAGGCGTCGAAGAGGCGCCCACGTGCAATTCGCTGGACGTGACGAAAGCCTCAATTGGCGCGGGATTGTCATCGCCAACAGGCAGGATCGTTCGACCCCACATCTCACGCGGCAGGCAGGCGGTTACGTGCAGCCATCGGCAAGCACCAGTTTGCTCGTCGTCGTCGCGTGGCGCACCTTGAACAGGTCCTGAATCTTGGGGTCGCTTAGAAATGCTTCCGCCTTTTCGCGTGCTGGAAATTCGATGATGACCAGGCGTTCGGGTTTCCAATCACCCTCGATCGTCGTTGGCTGAACCCCCTGAACGAGGTATTTTCCTGAATGTTTCGCGATGAAGGCCGGGATTTCAGCGATGTATTTCCTGAAACCACCGAAATCATTCACCGACAGGTCGAGCACCAGATACGCTTTCATTTGCCTCGCGAACCCTCATCCGACCAATCCGTGGTCCGGATGGAGGGAATAGAATAACAGCCGGCTTAACCACTCGGCCACTGTTCCGAACGCGTCTGCTTGAGTGAACGTGGCGCGGAATGCAAGCGATCGCCCAGCCGCTGCCCCACAAATCCCCGGCCCCCCGCCCGCAACCATTGATTCACCACGCCTCCGCTCTCCCCATTTCCGCCGCGTTCGCGATGCGATATCTTCACTTCTTGATGCGGAGGTGGGCTGCATCGGGGCGATGATACCGCCGGGTGCCTGGAAATAGGCGCGCGCGCGGCGGAATGGTATTTTGGGGCAGATGGGGATTCGGCGGCCAGATCAGATCATGCTGACGGCGCGAAGCATGGCGGCCGTGGCGGCCTGCCTTGTGCTGGCCAACTGCGCCTCGTCGGGCAAGTTCGCGAGCCGCGTCGATCCCAAATATGGCGTTTCCTCGAGCCCGCGGGTGGTCGCCTATGGCGAGCCGGTGCCGAAAGGCGGCGGCACCTATCGCGTCGGCAGGCCCTATACCGTGGGCGGCCGGGTCTATGTGCCCGAGGAGGACGTCAATTACAGCGAGGAGGGGCTCGCCTCCTGGTATGGCGACGATTTTCACGGCCGGCTGACCGCGAACGGCGAAGTGTTCGACATGGATTCGCTCACCGCCGCCCATCCGACCCTGCCGATGCCGTGCTATGCGCGGGTCACCAACCTCAGTAACGGCAAATCGCTGATCGTCCGCGTCAACGACCGCGGCCCCTATCACGGCAACCGGCTCATCGATGTCTCGAACAAAGCCGCCGAACTGCTTGAATTCAAAGGCAATGGCGTGGCCCACGTCCGGGTCGACTATGTCGGCCGGGCGCCGCTGGAGGGTTCCGACGACCGCCAGCTGATCGCAACCCTGCGCACCGGGGTACCGGCGCCTTCGCCCTCGCTGGTGCGGGTGGCCTCGGCGCGGCCCTTCGTGCCCGAAATCCCCAGCCGTAGCCGTCCGATCCGGGGCGAGGTTCCGATGCCCGAGGGCCGGCCCTACAGCCTCGGCAATACGCTCGAGGATCAAGCCTCGATCAGCGCCACCTCGGAAATGTCAGCGTCGGCCCGCGCGCGCTCCGCCGGCCGTATCCTCGAAAATCCACGCTCGGTCAGTTACGAGGATGACGCCCGCTACGGACCGCGCGTCAGTCCGGTTTCCGCCTATGCGCCGATCGACCCGCGTGGCCCGAGCGAATTGCTTGCAGGCCGCGGGCTGTACTGAACCTCCAAGGAATCTCATCGAAGCTGTAGCGACGTCGTCGGCGCGCGCACCGACGACATCGCCATTCCGCCTTGTTTTAGGGGTTTCTGAAGGCCATGTGAGACGCGGCGGCCGAGTTGTCAGAGCGCAGCCGACATCGGCCCAAACCCGTGTTGTTCGCGCAACTTCCAACTGTTAGAAGGCCGGCTTTAGGCATCATCGATGGCAGCCGAACATTCCACTTCCCGCAAGCACAAGCCCGCGCCGGGACATAGCCTTCGCGCCCTGATCGCGCTCGTGGTGGCCGCGGCGATCGGGTGGGGCGGGGTGGTCAATGCCGCCAACAACAGCGTGCAGGGCGCCAAGAAGGAAGACCCCGGCTTCGACGGCGACGCGCCGACCGCGATCCTGATCGAGGCCACCAGCGGCAGCGTGTTGTCGGAGAAGAACGCCGACGAATTGCGGGCGCCCTCCAGCATGATGAAGCTGATGACGGTCGAAACCGTGTTCCACGCCGTCAAGCAGGGCGACGTCAAGCTTTCGGACGAATACCGGATCAGCGAAAATGCCTGGCGCCACGGCGGCGCGCCGTCGGGCACCTCGACCATGTTCGCCGCCCTCAACAGCAAGGTTTCGGTCGACGATCTCCTGCACGGCGCGATCATCCAGAGCGGCAACGATGCCTGCATCGCGCTCGCCGAAGGCATGGCCGGCAACGAGCGCACCTTCGCCTCCGACTTCATGACCAAGCGCGCCCGCGAGCTTGGGCTGACCCGATCGACCTTCGCCAATTCCAACGGGCTGCCCGACCCCGGCAACAAGATGACGGTGCGGGAACTTGCGATGCTCGCGCGCTACATCATCCAGACCTATCCGGAATTCTACAAGCTGTTCGGCGAGAAGGAGTTCACCTGGAACAAGATCCGCCAGCAGAACCGCAATCCGCTTCTCAACTCGCTCCCAGGCGCCGACGGGCTGAAGACCGGCTACACCAGCGAGGGCGGCTACGGCATGGTCGGCTCGGCCGTGCAGAACGGCGAGCGGCTGATCGTCGTCGTCAACGGCCTGGAAGATCCCGAGGATCGCGCGGGTGAAGCCAAGAAGATGCTGGAATGGGGCTTTCGCAATTTCGAGGCGCGCACATTGTTCGCGGCCAACCAGACGGTCGGCTATGCCAAGGTGTTCGGCGGCGACAGCCGCTCGGTCAAGCTGGCAAGCCCGGAGCCGATCAAGGTGATGGTGCAGAAGAACGGCAGCGACAAGCTGATCGCGCGCGTGGTCTATAACGGGCCGGTGCGCGCGCCGATCGAGTCCGGCCAGCAGGTCGGCGTCATGAGGGTCTGGCGCGGTTCCAATGTCGCGATGGAGACGCCGGTGTTTGCGGCGGAAGCGGTCGGCAAGGGATCCACCATGCGGCGGGCGATCGATGGCGTGAGCGAACTCGTCATCGGCATGTTCCGCCTCGGCGCCGAGAAGCTCTGAGATGGCCGAGACAGCGGTCAAGCGAGCGAGTGGGCGCGGACGTTTCATCACCTTCGAGGGCGGTGAGGGCTCCGGCAAATCGACCCAGATCAGGACGCTGGCGGAGCGGCTCAACGCGGCCAAACTGCGCACCGTCGTCACCCGTGAGCCCGGCGGTTCGCCAGGCGCCGAGATCATGCGGCACCTGGTGCTGTCGGGCATGGGCAAGCTATTGGGAGCGGAGGCCGAAACGCTGTTGTTCGCGGCCGCCCGCGACGACCATGTGCGCAGCGTGATCGAGCCCGCGCTCAAACAGGGCATCTGGGTCCTGAGCGACCGGTTTTCGGATTCGACCCGCGCCTATCAGGGTAGCCTCGGCAAGGTCGCACCCGAAATTCTCAACGCCATGCAGCGCGTCACCATCGGCGATCTGAAACCCGATCTCACCGTCATCCTCGACGTATCAGTCGAGATCGGCATGAAGCGGGCGGCCGCGCGCCGCGGCACTGGCGCGCCCGACCGGTTCGAGGCGGAGGACGTCAAATTCCACCAGGCATTGCGCGAGGCCTACCGGCAGATCGCGGCCGCCGAGCCCGAGCGCTGCGTGCTGATCGACGCAACTGCCGATCCGGCTGCGGTCGCAGCGAATGTCTGGGCCGCGCTGCGCGACCGCTTCTTTACGACCAGCTCGGGCCAGGTGGCGAGTTCGGCATGAGCGCGCGCCAGGTCGAACCGCAAATTTCCGCCGTGCATCCGCGCGAGACCACGGAGCTGTTCGGCCATCGCGAGGCGGAAGCAGCCCTGTTGAACGCCTACCGCAGCGGGCGTATTCCGCATGCCTGGCTGATCGGGGGAGCTTCCGGCATCGGCAAGGCGACGCTGGCCTATCGCATGGCGCGTTTCGTGCTCGCCCATCGCGATTCCTTTTCGCCGGAGGTGCAACGCGCCGAAACGCTGTTCGTCGATCCCTCCAATCCCATTGCCCGCCATGTCGCGGCCGGCGCCCATGGCGGGCTGTTGACGCTGGAACGGACCGTCAACGACAAGGGCGTGCTGCGCAGCGTGATCACGGTCGACGAGACCCGCGAGACGATCTCGTTCTTCGGCTCGACAGCGGCGGCGGAGGGCTGGCGGGTCTGTATCGTCGATACCGTCGAAGACCTCAATCCGAACGCCGCCAACGCGCTGCTCAAGGTGCTGGAGGAGCCGCCGAGGCAATCGCTGTTCCTGCTGGTCAGCCACGCGCCGGCGCGCCTGCTGCCGACCATCCTGTCGCGCTGCCGGAAATTGCCGCTGCGGCCGCTCTCGACCGAGGACGTCGTCCGCGCGGCAGTACAAGCCACCGGCATCGCGCCCGACGATCCGGCACTCGCCGAGGCCGCTGACGCCGCCGAGGGCAGCGTCGCCCGCGCGTTGACCCTGCTCGGCGGCGACGCCTTGAAACTGCAGCAGCGCACCGCGAACCTACTGAAAAACCTGCCGCGCGTGGATCCGCGCGAACTGCATGCGCTGGGAGAAGCGCTGCCGCTCAGCGACCGGGTGGCGCTTTCGGCCTTCATCGATGGCGTCGACCGCTGGGTCGGGGAAAAGCTGCGCGCGGACGATCCCAACGCCAACCTGGCCCGCCTTGCACGGCTGGCGGAGGTGTGGGAAAAGATCAGCCGCGCCGCGCGCGACACCGCAGAATATAATCTCGAGCGAAAGCCGCTGGTTTTCTCGGTGTTTGGGATGCTTGCGGAAGCTGTGCGCTAGAGGCTCCGCTCGACTATCAATCCCGAAAATCCGACGTGAGCGATGAAGGAAGTTTGTGGTGGCGAAGGCCAAGAAAAAAGCTGTCAAGAAGGCGAAGAAGGCGCGCGGTCCTTCGCGCGCCCGCAAGGCCGCGGTGAAGAAGCGCGCCAAGCGTCCGGCCAGGAAAGCCGGCAAGAGCGCGAAGAAGACGGCGGCAGCGAAGAAGGCCTCGAAAAAGACCGGGGCGAACAAACGTGGTTCGGCAGCGGGCAAGACCAAAGTCGCCGCCGCGCCGCCGCCGGTCAGCAAGCCTTTGAAACCTCGCGCCGCGAAACGGGCGCGCGCCGTGGCGCCGATTACAGCGCCAGCCAAGAACTCCTTCTACATCACGACCGCGATCGCCTATCCGAACGGCGTGCCGCATATCGGCCACGCCTATGAAGCGATCGCAACCGATGCGCTGGCGCGCTTTGCGCGGCTCGACGGCAAGGACGTGTTCTTCCTGACCGGCACCGACGAGCACGGCCTGAAGATGGTCCAGACGGCGGAGGCCGAGAAGCTTCCGACCATGGAAGTCGCGACCCGAAATGCCCAGCGTTTCAAGGAGATGGACGAGCGTCTTAACGTTAGTTTCGATCGCTTCATCCGCACCACCGAAGCGCAGCATCACCGCTCCAGCCAGGAAATCTGGCGGCGGATGGCTGAGAGCGGCGACATCTATCTCGACAGCTACGCCGGATGGTATTCGGTGCGCGACGAGGCCTATTACGCCGAGGACGAAACGACTATTGGCGAGGACCAGGTGCGGCGCGGCACCCAGGGCACGCCGGTCGAATGGGTCGAGGAGAAGAGCTATTTCTTCCGGCTGTCGGCGTTTCAGGACCGCCTGCTGAAACTTTACGAGAGCCAGCCGGATTTCATCGGCCCGGACTCGCGCAAGAACGAAGTCATCAGCTTCGTCAAGAGCGGCCTGCGCGACCTGTCGATCTCGCGCACCACCTTCGACTGGGGCGTCAAGGTACCCGGCGACGAAGAGCATGTGATGTATGTCTGGGTCGACGCGCTGACCAATTACATCACCGGCGTCGGCTTTCCCGACGAGCGCGATCCGAACTGGCGCTATTGGCCGGCCGACCTGCACATCATCGGCAAGGACATCATCCGCTTTCACGCGGTGTACTGGCCGGCGTTTTTGATGTCGGCGGGCATTGCCGTGCAGAAGCGGGTCTTTGCCCACGGTTTTCTGTTCAACCGCGGCGAGAAAATGTCGAAATCGGTCGGCAACGTGGTCGATCCCTTCAACCTCGCCGACCAGTACGGCGTCGACCAGATGCGCTATTTCTTCCTGCGCGAGGTGCCGTTCGGGCAGGACGGCAGCTACAACCACGAAGCCATCGTCGCGCGCATCAATGCCGATCTCGCCAACGATCTCGGCAATCTGGCGCAGCGCTCGCTGTCGATGATCGCCAAGCAATACGCGGGCGTGCTGCCGGAGCCCGGCGAATTCAGCGCCAACGACCGCGCGATCCTGGCGCAGGCCGACGGCATGATCGTGTTGGCGCGCACCGCGATGGCGACCCAGCAGATTCATCAGGCGCTCAACGCCGTGTGGGCCGTGGTGGCCGAAGCCAACCGCTATTTCGCGGGTGAGGCGCCGTGGGCGCTGGCGAAAACCGATCCGAAGCGCCAGGCGACGGTGCTGTATGTGACAGCCGAGGTGGTCCGGCAGATCGCCATCTTGGCGCAATTCGCGATGCCCGCGGCCTGCGCAAAGCTACTCGATACCCTCGGCATTTCGGCGCACACCAGGGCGCGCGATTTCTCAGCCCTCCGCGTGCGGATCAAACCGGGCACCGTGTTGCCCGCGCCGGCGCCGGTGTTTCCGCGCTATATCGAGCCGACGGCGGCGTAAGCGGTTGGGTAGTGCAATGCTCGTCGACAGCCACTGCCATCTGGATTTTCCCGATTTCGCCGACGATCTCGACGGCATCGTCGCGCGGGCAGGGGCGGCCGGCATCGGGCGCATCGTCACCATCTCGACCCGGGTAAGACGGCTTGGCGGGCTGCTCGCCATCGCCGAACGCTTTCCGGACGTCTATTGCTCCGTCGGCACCCATCCGCATCATGCCGACGAGGAAGACGGCATCTCGGCCGACGAGCTGATCGAACTGACGCGACACCCGAAAGTGGTGGCGCTGGGCGAGGCGGGGCTCGACAATTTCTACGACAACGGCTCGCCGGAAGCGCAAGCGCGCGGCTTTCGCGCGCATATTGCCGCGGCGCGTGCGACCGGCCTGCCGCTGGTGATCCACACCCGCGACGCCGACGAAGGCTGTGCGCGTATCCTCGACGAGGAAATGGCCAAGGGGCCTTTCCGCGCGGTGCTGCATTGCTACACCGGCGGCCGCGAGCTCGCCATGCAGGCGATCGCGATGGGGCTTTCGATTTCGTTCACGGGAATTCTCACCTTCAAGAAATCGCACGCCCTGCGCGACCTCGCCGCCGAATTGCCCGCCGACCGCATTATGGTCGAAACAGACGCGCCGTATCTGGCGCCCGGCAAATTCCGCGGCAAGCGCAACGAGCCGTCCTATGTCGGCGAAATCGCAAAGGTGCTGGCGGAGGCCCGCGGCGTTTCGCTGGAGGAAATTTCTCGGCAAACCACGGAGAATTTTTTCCGTCTGTTCAGCAAGGTGCCCGCGCCGAAAGTGTTGGGATGACACTTACCCTCACGATCCTCGGCTGCGGATCCTCGGCCGGCGTTCCCCGTCCGGCGCTTGGCTGGGGCGCCTGCGATCCCAACAACCCCAGGAATCGCCGCCGACGCTGCTCGCTATTGGTCGAGCGCGCTTCCGCGCACGGCATCACCCGGATCGTGATCGACACCGCGCCCGATTTGCGCGAGCAATTGATCGACGCCGACGTCGATCACATCGACGCGGTGTTCCTGACCCATGAGCATGCCGACCAGACCCACGGCATCGACGATCTCCGCTCGGTGGTGCTGCACCAGCGCAAGCGGATTCCGGTCTACCTGAACCAGTCGACCGCGAAGGACATCATGCACAGGTTCTCGTACTGCTTCGTGTCGCCGCCGGGCAGCGACTATCCGCCGATCCTCAACCAGCATTCGATCGAAGCCGGCGAAAGCCGCACCATCGAGGGCAAGGGCGGTCCGCTGAAATTGTCCGCCTTCATCCTGCAGCATGGCAACATTCCGGCGCTGGGTTATCGCATCGCGGACGCCGCCTACACGCCCGATGTCAGCGACATCCCGCCCGAGAGCTGGCCGTACCTGGAAAACCTCGACCTCTGGATCATCGACGGGCTGCGCTACGCGCCCCATCCCAGCCATTTCAGCGTCAACGACGCGCTCGCCTGGATCGACCGCTTCAAGCCGCGTAGCGCCGTCATCACCAACATGCATTCCGACCTCGACTACGAGGTGCTGCGGCAAAGCCTGCCGGCGCATGTGGTGCCGGCGTATGACGGCATGCAGCTGACGCTGGAGCAGCAATCGTAGGGCGGATTGAAGCCGAAGGCGTAATCCGCCATCCCGGCTTGCCGCTCATAACGGCGGATCACGCCCATGCGCCGCGCTTTGCGCGGGGCTGTTGGGCTTCAATCCGCCCTACAGCTTGCCCGCGGCCGGGATCGTGGAATCGTGCGCGATAATCTCCCCTCCCTCCACGCGCCCTTGCGCGTGGCGGGGAGGGGTTGGGGGTGGGGGGTCTATCGGCTTGCTCCTCTGACAGCGAATTTGCTGAGGCACCCCCCACCCCCGACCCCTCCCCGCCGCTTCGCGGGAGGAGGGGAGACGTCCTTCACGGCTGGCACTCGCTGACGCGCTCGCCTTCCAGTTCGGTTTTCACATCGTTAGTCAGCATGCCCCCCATCCAGCCCTTGGTGATGACGGTTGCGGTATAATGCGAGGGGCTGTCGAAATTGAACTCGCCGGCGACGTCCATGTCGATCTGGCCCTTGCATTGCAGGCGCCATTTCAGCTTTTGCCCGGTCACATCATACTCCGTGCGCGCGCAGTCCGAATTCACCGTCGTCATCGCCGGGCCAAAGGTCTTGCCGATATCGGCGGTCTGCTCCGCCGTGAGGCAGCGCGCCTTGACCTGTGGCGGCAGCGGGGCGCCGTTGATCATGGTGTTGGTGGTGACCTTCCACTGTCCCGCCGCGATCAGGTCGTCGGCTGCGGCAGGCGCCGTTAGCAGCACAAGCGCGCAAAACGATAGCATGCAAAATCTGTTCATTGGGGCACGGTACTCACGCCGAAATGGCTTTCGCCGAATCCACCTGGTTGCGCAGGATGAATTTCTGGATTTTGCCGGTCGAGGTTTTGGGGATCGGCCCGAACACCACCGCCTTCGGCGTCTTGAAGCCGGACATCAGGCCGCGGCAATAAGCGATGATCTCGGCCTCGGTGGCGCGCGCGCCGTCCTTCAGTTCCACGAAGGCGCAAGGCACCTCGCCCCATTTGCCGTCGGGCTTTGCCACCACGGCGGCGAACAGCACGGCCGGGTGCTTGTAGAGCACGTCCTCGACCTCGACCGAGGAGATGTTTTCGCCGCCGGAGATGATGATGTCCTTGGAGCGGTCCTTGATGATGACATAGCCGTGCGCGTCGAGCACGCCGAGGTCGCCGGTGTGGAACCAGCCGCCGGCAAAGGACTCGCGCGTGGCCTTCTCGTTCTTCAAATAGCCCTTCATCACGATGTTGCCGCGGAACATCACTTCGCCAATGGTCTCGCCGTCGCGCGGCACTTCGCACATGGTTTCCGGATCGATCACCGTGACGGCTTCCTGCAGCGGGTAGGGCACGCCCTGCCGCCGCTTCAACTGCGCGCGCTGATCGGCAGGCAGTTCGTCCCAGCCCGGCTGCTCGGCGCAGACCGAGGCCGGGCCATAGACCTCGGTCAGGCCATAGACATGCGTCAGCTTGATGCCGATGTTTTCGGCGCCCTCCAGAACTGCGACCGGGGGCGCCGCGCCCGCGATCAATCCGACGACGTGCCTGATGGCGCTGCCCTTCGGCGCATCCGGCGCATTGATCAGGGTATTATAGACGATCGGCGCACCCGCCATGTGGGTGACGCCGTGCTTTTGGATCAGCTCGAAGATTTTCGTCGGATCGACCTTGCGCAGGCAAACATTGACGCCGGCGGCGGCCGCAATGGTCCAGGGGAAACACCAACCGTTGCAATGGAACATCGGCAGGGTCCAGAGATAGGCCGGATGCCGGCCGAGATCGGCCGCAAGGATGTTGCTGACGGCATTGAGATAGGCGCCGCGGTGGTGGGTGACGACGCCCTTGGGATTGCCCGTGGTGCCCGAGGTATAGCTCAGCGCGATCGCGTCCCATTCGTCGGAAGGCCATCGCGCGACGAAATTCTCGTCGCCTTGAGCCAGCGCGTCCTCGTATTCGATCTCGCCGATGCGTTTGCCGCCTGCGAAAGCGGCATCGTCGACGTCGATCACGAAGGGCTTTGGCCCCTTCATCAGGGTCAGGGCTTCCGCAATCACGCCGGAAAATTCGGGATCAACCAGGATGATTTTGGCACCACCATGATCGAGCTGGAACGCGATCGAGGACGCGTCGAGCCGGATGTTGAGCGCGTTGAGCACGGCGCCCGCCATCGGTACCGCGAAATGGACCTCGTTCATCGCCGGGATGTTGGGCAGCATGGCAGCGATCGTGTCGCGGTCGCCGATGCCTTGTTTGGCAAGGTATGACGCAAAACGCCGGCAGCGCGCATAGGTCTGCGACCAGGTGAAGCTGCGACCCTCATAGACGGTGCTGACATGATCGGGATAGACGGCGGCGCTGCGCGCGAGGAAGCTCAGCGGCGTCAGCGGAACATAGTTGGCAGGCGTCTTGTCCAGACCGATGTCGTACTGGCTTTGCTTCCCACTCATCGGCACCCTCCATCCGGCAACGCTTACAGGAATCCGATCGATATCCACGGAAAGATCGCCACCACGATCAGGCCCACCAGCAGCGCCAGCAGATAGCCCCAGATCGGCCTGATGCCCTCGGCGGGATCGACGCGCCCGATGGCGCAGGCGGCATAATAGCCTACTCCGAAGGGCGGGGCGAACAATCCGATGCCCATCGCCAGGATGATGATCATGGCATAGTGCACCTCATGCACGCCGACCGCGCGCGCGATCGGGAACAGCAGCGGCCCGAACAGCACGATCGCCGGAATCCCCTCGAGCACACTGCCCAGCACCATGAACGCCACGATCGAGACCGCGATAAAGGATGCCGAACCGCCGGGCAGGCCGGTCATGGCGGCCGCGAGCGCCCGCGAAAAGCCGGATTGGGTCAGGCCCCAGGCCATGCCGGTCGCGGTGCCGATGATCAGAAGGATGGCACCCGACAGGCATGCCGTCTCGATAAGCATCGGCACCAGCCGCCGCCAGTCGAATTGGCGGTAGATCAGGAGCCCGATGACGAGGCCATAGACGATGCCGATGGTGGACACTTCGGTCGCAGTCGCAATGCCCTCGACCACGGCGGCGCGGATCACGAACGGCAGCGCCAGCGCGGGCAGGGCGATGACCAAGGATTTTATCACCTCACCGGCCCTGGCGCGCCGGACATGGCTCAAATCCTCGCCGCGATAGCGCCACCACACCAGCGCCGACAGCGTGATCGCCAGCACCACGCCCGGCAACAGGCCGCCGGTGAACAGCGCCGAGATCGAAACCCCGGTCACCGAACCGATGGTGATCAGGACGAGGCTGGGCGGAATGGTCTCGGTCTGCGCGCCGGTGGCGGCCAGCAGCGCCACGAGATCGCCCGGCCGGGCGCCGCGCGCCTTCATTTCCGGAAACAGAACGGGCGCAACGGCTGCCATATCCGCGGCCTTCGAGCCGGAAATGCCGGACACCAGGTACATCGCGCCGACCAGCACGTAATGCAGCCCGCCCCTGACATGGCCGAGCAGGCTCGCCAGAAACGCCACCATGGCGCGCGCCATGCCGGTCATCTCGATCAGCAGGCCAAGGAACACGAACAGCGGCACCGCCAGCAGGATCAGATGACTCATGCCCTCGTCCATGCGGCCGACCAGCACCATCAAGGGCGTCCGCGTGGTCAGCGCCAGATAGCCGAAGATCGCAAGCCCGAAACTGAAGGCGATCGGCACGCCGGCAAACACGCAGAAACCGGCCACGCCGACAAAGAAGATGACCAGGTTGAGGTTGCCGAGCGGTCGCAGCCATGGCTGCGCCAGCCAGAACACGGCGATCACGGCGGCGACCGACAGCACCGCGCCCAGCACGGTTCGCAAATCGCCGGCTCGCGCCAGCCGCAGCAAGGCAAACAACGCCATCAGGCCGGTGCCGACCGGCAGCGCCGCGGCGCGCCAGATATTCTCGATCTGCAGCGCCGGCGTGGTGATGTAGCTTTCCTCGTAGGCGTATTGGCAGGACGGCCACGCGATCAGGAGCAGAAAGGCCAGCGCCGCAGAGGTCGCAACCAATTCGAGCCAGGCCCGTGTCGCGGGCCTGGCGCTGCCGACGATCGCGGTCATCCGCATGTGCTCGGAGCGGCGGAACGCCACCGCGGCGCCCAGCATCGCAAGCCACAGGAACAGGATCGAGGCCAGTTCGTCCGACCAGATCAGCGGCTGGCGCAGCCCGTAGCGCGCCACCACGCCGGCGAACAGGATGACGATCTCGGCGACGACGAGACATGCCGCCGGGATTTCGACCAGCAGCGCCAGCCAGCTTTCCAGCGACAAGACCGCCGAACGGCGGCGAGGGGGCATCGCCTCGCCGTCCGCGGCTCTCGAGATTTCGGCGTGAGCCATGACGGTCGCCCTGCTGGCTATTGCTGCGATCCGCTACGACAGCTTGCCGACGGATTTCTCCAGCAACGCCCAGGCCTGCTCGCCGTATTTGCCCTTCCATTCGGAGTAGAACCCGGCGGAGCGCAATTTCTCGCGGAATGGCCCTACCTCCGGCTGGTTGAATACGAGGCCCTTGCCGGCCAGTTCCTGCTGCAGCCCGGCATTGAGTTTGGCCACGTCGACGCGCTCCTTGATCGCGGCGGCGTTGATGTTCTTGGCAACGATGGCGCTGATGTCCTCGGGCATCGCTTCCCAGGCGCGGCGATTGGCCAGGAACCAGAAGCCGTCCCACATGTGATTGGTCAGCGAGCAGAATTTCTGCACCTCGTAGAGTTTTGCGGTCGAGATGATGGCGAGCGGATTTTCCTGGCCCTCGACGATCTTGGTCTGCAGCGCCGAATAGACCTCGCTGAAATTGATCGAGGCGGGTGCGGCGTCGAACGCCTTGAACATCGAGGTCCACAGCGGCGAGACCGGCACGCGAATTTTAAAGCCCTTGAAATCGTCGGGACCGTTGATCGGCTTGCTCGAGGACGTGGTTTCGCGAAAGCCGTTGTCCCAGATCTTGTCCATCACGACGAGACCCGCCTTGGTGATCTCACCACGCACATAGGCGCCGAGATCGCCGTCCATCGCCTTCCACACCGTATCGTAGTCCGGAAACGCAAATCCGATGCCGTTGATGGAAGCGGCCGGCACCAGCGTCGACAGGATCAGGCCCGACAGCGTGAAGAACTCGATGCCGCCGGAACGGATCTGGCTCAGCATGTCGGTGTCGGAGCCGAGCTGGTTGTTGGGGAAAATCTGCAGGTCGACGCGGCCATTGGTTTCGGTCTTGATCGCCGCCGCCATTTCCTTGGCGCGCATGTTCAGGGGATGGGCATCGGGAAGATTGTTGGCGTATTTGTAGGTGAATTCGGCCGTCTGCGCGCGCGCCACCAGCGGCGCGCCGATGGCGCCCATGGCCGCCGTGGCAGCCGAAGCCTTGAGCAGCGCGCGTCGTGAAAAACTCATCTGGATGTCTCCCTTGAGATTATTGTTCTTGGCCCGAGAGCGTACCTATACGGACCTGATGCCGCCGGGTCATCTGCGATCTCGCGCGCCGGCTTTTGCAGCATCCCGCCCGCGGCGGCAATATCGGCATTGGCAGGTGCGGCACGGCTTAGAAACGCGGGACATAGCCATGGGCGGCATCAGGCTACATTTTGCGATAGCGCCTCATCATATCGCTCTAACTATTTGATCTAATTATAGCTATTTATATTCCATAATATACCTTATGCGAATCACGGATGGGCAGAGAAGCCCAACTTCCCAACTGCACTAGCCTGCTCCAGCCTCCAACGAACGGTGGTGGCGTTCGGCGGTCGTGGATAAGCCCGCAATCGCTCCTTGTCAGCAATGGTAGAACGTTGTTCTACGGGCGCGAGCGCAGCGGTCCTCGACCTTCGTCTTGGCGTTCAGCCATCCCTCAAGTGTGTCACGCCAACAGAGAATTCGGAACTTTCCACAGGGTGAGCCATCGCATGAGCGAGTTTCTCTGGGATCCCGTCGAGCGCACGATGACCGGAAGTCTGCTCCGGATCGTCGATCCCGGCCCGCTGCGCGCCCCGATCATCTCGTTCGTCCTGCGCCGGAACAAGGACCTCGATCTGGTCATGGAGACCACCACCGCGGGCGACGCGGTGTCGTCGGCGCCGACGTATCCGCCGGGTACGCTTCGCAGGAACGACGACCGGGTCCGCTGGGAAAACGGCTTCGGCTTCAACGCGACCGGCAAGGGCGTCCAGCCCCTCAGCTTCAAGACCTCCAATGATCATCGTCGCGGCGTACGTGAAACGGTCGAGATCAGTTCTGTGCATTCCGTCGAAGCGACATTCCCGGATGCGGATGCTCCCGCCCACACCATCGACTGGCTCGAAAACGTGGGTGATTGGTTTCATTGGCCGCAAATGATCAACTGCGAAAGGAGGGTGACTGAGACGCGCTCGATCGGGCTCGGCTCCAATGGCGTCACCATCACCGACGAGGAGACGGAACAAGGCGGCAGCGCCGCATGCGTCAAGGCCCGCGTCGTCGATATCGATGTGTATCTCTGCGCCAAATGGATCGAACCGGGCGACCGGCACCGCAAGCCGGGCTGTTTGATCTATCGCGGAACGCCCGACGAAAAGACGCGGGAGCGAGTGCGGAATGTCCTCTCCTTCTCGCTCGGCATGTTTCTGGTGTCGTTGGGGCACACCGCCTATTCCGCCGATTGGAAGATGGTTTCGTTCAAAGCGATCAGCCCCTATAGCATCGACGGCCGCGTGTTCGATTTACCGGTCATGCCCCCTGCTCCGCTGGCGGCGCGGTCGCGGAACGAGATCGAACCGGCGCGGCTTTCCCGGATCGCGTCGGCCCTCTATGCGGTATACGACGAACTCGGCTTCGGAGATCTCAACTGGGGCTTCTGGCACGCCCGCTGCGCGACGCCGCATATTGCGCCGGTGCATTTCGGCGCCATCATCGAGGCGCTCAGGAAGACCTGCGCCGACCGATTTTCGGGCCAGATCGCGACCAAGATCGTCGAGGACGGGGAGACCTGGGGCAAGTTCTTCGAAGCGGTGAAGCCGCTGGTCGAAAACCTCGGGATCCCGGCTGACCGGAAGCATCTGCTGCAGGAAGCCATCGGCCGCACGAACGGCATGCCGCACAAGGCGGTAATGGAGGATCTTCTCGCCCGGATGAAGCTCGAATTCGGCGCGAGCGAAAGCGCGGCCTGGCGGCGGCGCAACGCCGCCGCCCATGGAAGGGCCATTCCCACGGGAAGTGAGTTCGAAGCCATCCAGGACACCAAGTTTCTCCGCGGGCTGTTCGACCGCATGCTGCTGAGGCTGGTTGACGCGAGCGACATCTACATCGATTACGGCAGCTTGAACTTTCCGATCCGGCCCCTGGCCGAAGCGCCGAAGGGCCGTGGCGTCTAGCCGGCGCGGGGCGCCACCTGAACTTGTTGATAGCGAAGGAATCAATCGTTAAAGTCGTTATGAAACCCGCAATGCTGAACCCTTCCATAAGATCGACAGGCGCCTTTCGAGGCGATGATCGTGGCCCGATCTGTCCGAGGTTCCGGGTCGGTGTCGACCGTCTGCGGCGGCGACCTGACGTATCACGTCGATCCGATCTCGCGGCATAGGGACGAAGCGAGATGGCTCAATTCAACGATTGGTGCAGCACGACCGACGGGAAGGTCGGAAATCACCACCGGCGGGTCATGACCGGACAGGCAGCGATGCTCGACACCGGGGTCAATGCGACCGCGGCGATCGTCCCGGGCCACTACGCGTCGGAGGAACACGTGGCGCGCGCGCTCGCCCGACTCGGCAAGCCTGCCGCCGCGGCTCTCATTCAGGGCAAGCTTCCGACGACGAAGCAGATCCGGTCGGGCGATCTCGGAGAGATCTACGCGACCGAGTGGATCGATGCGCACAGCGGCTACCGCGCCCCCATCAAACGCCTGCGCTGGAAGGATCATCGCAACATGGCGATGCGCGGTGAGGACGTCATCGCCATTCAGCTGGACGCCCAGACCCAGCGGTTACGGTTTCTGAAGACCGAGGCGAAGAGCCGCGCCAGTCTCACCACCAAGGTACTCGCCGATGCGCGCGCCGGACTGGACAAGGACGGCGGCCTCCCCTCGGCACACGCGCTTTCGTTCATTTCGGAGCGCCTTCTCGGAATGGGGAATCCGACACTCGCCGACGCGATCGACGACGCGTTGCTCAAACACGGCATCCCGGTGCAGAGCGTGACGCATCTGTTGTTTGTCTTCTCCGGCAACGCCCCAGACGCGTTGCTGACCGCCGCGCTACAGGGTTACCCCGGTCCGATCATCCAGTGGGGCATCGGGCTGCGCGTAGACGGCCATGCCAGCTTCGTCGGCGCGGTCTACGATAAGGTTATCGCCGATGGCAACAAGTCTTGAAGCCATAGCCGCGGATATCGCGGAAGCAGCGACCGCCGGTTTTCGCGGTCGCCTGATTGCACAGGGCCAAGCCCGCGCGATCATCTGGCGCGACGGCGTCCTCCCGCCGGGAGCTCCGGCTTTCAGTCCGCAGCTCAGCTACGAGCTCCATTCCTACGGCTACGTCCTTCTCGGGCACGGTCTACGCTTTCGAGAACTCGGCGGCGACCCGGCTCTCGCGCGGATCGCGTTCGAACAGGCCGCCACCGCCCTCGAAGCTGTGATCGCAAAAGGTAACCGCGCCGAGGTCGATCGGGATTTCCACTTCATCATGACCGCCGCGAGCTACCATCTCGCGCATCTATCGGCGCGCGCCTACTCGCTCCTCGCGATCGTCGAGGCCGACGAGAATTTCGCTCCGATAGAGAGGGCTCTCGCGCAACTGATGCGGCGAAATTTCAGAGGCTTCCGCAGCACCGTGCTCGATTACCGAGCGTCCGGAGAGGGTAGCGATCGCCGCATCGCGGAAGCCATTCAAGTCAGGCTCGGCCAAGCCGATGGAACCGACGACGACAACTTCATCTTCGATGGGCTCGACACGGCGTTAACGGATGCCTTCATGGCGGCCATGTCCCTGTTCCTTCTGGCGGTCGAACGGGGAGAGCCGGCGCTGCTCGGCCAGGCGCTGGAGCGGCTCCGGACGGCGCTTGCGATCTGCAGCGAATTGAACATGCTGCCGCAGTGGTGGGCGCACCGCGTCGCGACCCATCTTATCGCCGACTTCTGGTCGAACACCTTCCACGAACGGCTGCCGCGACAACCCGCCGGCGGAGAAGCCGCCGATTGGTGGCGCCTTCGTGAACTGTTCATCGCGCTGCTGCAACGTCGGCCTAGGGCGGAAGTGGATCTCTGGCCATCCCAGATCGACGCCGCTGCGCGGGCGAGCGACCAAGCCGACGACCTGGTCGTCTCGCTTCCCACCAGCGCCGGCAAGACGCGCATCGCGGAACTATGCATTCTGCGCTGCCTCGCCAGCGGCAAGCGGGTCGTCTTCGTCACGCCTCTGCGCGCGCTGTCGGCACAGACGGAAACCACCCTACAAGGGACTTTCGGCCCCCTCGGCAAGACGATATCCGCGCTCTACGGCAGCATCGGCGTCAGCGGTTTCGACGAAGATGCGATCCGGGAGCGGGATATCGTCGTAGCTACGCCGGAGAAGCTCGACTTCGCCCTTCGCAACGATCCCTCCCTTCTCGACGACGTCGGCCTGCTCGTTTTCGACGAGGGCCACATGATCGGCCCCAACGAGCGCGAGGTGCGATACGAAGTACAGATTCAGAGACTGCTTCGCCGTGCCGATGCGGCGACCAGGCGCATTGTCTGCCTGTCCGCGATCCTGCCCAACGGCGATCAACTCGACGACTTCGCCGGCTGGTTGCGACGCGATCATCCCGGCGGTTTGATCAAGCACGATTGGAGGCCGACGCGATTGCGGTTCGGCGAGGTCGTCTGGTCGTCTCCCACCGCCCGACTGAATCTTCGTGTCGGCGACGAGCGCCCTTTCGTCCCCCGCTTCCTTACGGGCGCGGCGCCTCCGAATTGGATCCCGCCGAAGCGACCCCGAACCCGCCTTTTCCCGAAGGATCAACGCGAGCTCTGCCTGGCAACCGCCTGGCGGCTGGTCGAGGATAGGCAGACCGTCCTCATCTTCTGCCCGGAACGCCGTAGCGTCGAGCCGTTCGCCGACGTCATCGTCGATCTGCACGAACGCGGTGCACTGCGCTCGTTGCTGGATACGGCGCCCGCCGTTCTCAATACCGCGATAGCGCTGGGCGAGGAGTGGCTGGGTCAGAACAGCCCGATCCTCAAATGTCTGCGGCTCGGTGTCGCGCTTCACCACGGAGCGCTGCCGACGGCCTACCGAAAGGAGGTAGAGCGTCTGCTTCGCGACAACGTCCTCAAGGTGACGATCTCATCCCCTACTCTGGCGCAAGGGTTGAACCTGTCCGCCACGGCCGTCATCATGCACTCCCTCTATCGTTTCGGCGAACGGATCGAAATTTCGGAGTTCAAGAACGTCATCGGGCGGGCCGGACGCGCCTATGTCGACGTTGAAGGCGTGGTGGTCTACCCCATGTTCGACGACATCGCGAAGAAGCGGCGCAGTTGGGAATCCCTGATCGGCGATCTGGGCGCGCGCAACATGGAGAGCGGACTGATCCAGCTGGTCTGGGCCCTCCTTTCCCGCATGCATGCCCGCGTGGGTGGCGACCTCGACCACCTGGTGCAATATGTCGTCAACAACGCGGCGGCATGGACGTTTCCCGAAATCGCGAACGAGAAGGCCGAGGATCGCGATCGCGCGTTGGCTGATTGGGAACGGCACATCGCGACCCTCGACACCGCAGTCCTGAGCCTCATTGGCGAAAACGATATCCCCGACGCCGGGATCGAAGCCGCATTGGACGACATCCTGCAGTCTTCGCTGTGGCACCGCCGGCTTCTACGGCACGACGAGGCGATACGGCGAGTGCTAACAGCAGGGCTCGTTTCGCGCAGCCGGCTCGTTTGGAGTCAGACGAACGCGGCGCGTCGCCGAGGCTACTTTCTCGCCGGCGTCGGACTGGCCGCCGGACATGCGCTCGATGCCATCGCTCCGACCGCCAACCTTCTCCTGATCGAAGCCAACGGCAGCATTCTGAACGGCAACGCCGAGTCCGCGATCGACTCCATCACTCGCATCGCCGAGCTAGTCTTCCCTTTCTATCCCTTCACGCCGGATGAGTTGCCTGCCAATTGGCGAGACATCTTGCGTGCCTGGCTACTCGGCCAATCGCTCGCCACCATCGCCGCGGGTCAGGAATCCGATACTCTGCAGTTCATCGAGGCAGGCTTGGTCTATCGGCTGCCATGGGCCCTCGACGCCATCCGCGTTCGCGCCGCCGCCCACGGCGACACCATCGACGGTCTGCCGATGACCGACTTCGAACTCGCCTACGCTGTCGCCGCCGTCGAGACCGGTACGCTGAACCGCTCAGCCTCGATTCTCATCCAGGCCGGCTTCAACTCGAGGCTTGCAGCCATCAAGGCCGTCGTTGATACCGGCGCGACCTTCGAGAACGGTCAACAACTTCGACAATGGCTCAATTCCGAATCGGTGACTGCGCGCAGCCCCCTTCCCGACTGGCCGACCTTGGCTACCAAAGCGATGTGGACGGAATTCGTGCAAAGCCTCAAACCGAGCGATAACCGTGCCTGGGCCGACCGCCGGTATTGGGCGAATGTAGCTTGGCTCGGCGCGCCGCCGCCGCCAGGCACACCTGTCCAAATCCACGATTTCGATGGTCGGCCGCGCGTGCTCGCAGCCGATGGTGCCCCGCTCGGCAATCTGCATGCCGCTCTCAATCCAACACGAACAGGGGTGGCGCGCGCTCAAGCGTCGCAACAGGTCGACAGAATCGACATCTCATATCTCGGCCCCAACGATCTGTCAGTGACAGCGACTGCGTAGACGTAGAACAGTGAAAGCAATGGTTCAGGGCCGGTTGAGCCGCGAGATCGTCACCTTCAGCGGTTCAGCATTGATGGCGTAGATCAGGTTCTGGCGCGCATGTCCGGCGTGAACCGACAGGACCTCGTCGATCTCGTCGTGGTCGTCGGTGAAGCAGATCTTGGCCATGCAGGAGCGGACCTTTTCGTCGTCCTTGTCGATCCCGTAACGGGCCGCTCGCAAGATGTTGTGGACGACCTCGTCGAGCTTGATGCCGTTCTCGACGACCTGCTGGTCCCGGATCACGGCCTCCCGCTGCCAGAACCCGTCGCGGCTGAAGAAGATCATCGGCGTGAAGTCCTTCGGTTCCTTGGCGTAGAAGTTCAGCTCGACGTCCTGAAAGATCTCCCGCAGGGTCCCTCCTCCGCCCTCGCCGTAGATGATACCGGCCCGCGAGTTCGAGATCAGCGCTTCCTCCCGGATGCTGTTCTGGAAGTATTTTCCGTAATGGGTCGCGAACGGCATGGTCGGCTCCGCGCCATAGAGCCAGGTCGGGATCGCGAGGCTCACCGGCATAGCCGCGGGCGCCATGGATTTAGCCTCGATCGCCGCCTGCAGCCAATCCCTGGCCTGAACCAGCCGATCGTCCATACCACCCGAAATCGAGCCGTCCTCGGCGAGCAGATTGTCGAGCCCCGGAAAGACCGGCTTGTCGGCCAGTTTTTTGAGCGCCGCCTGAAACGTTGCCTCCGGCGAGGTCGAGAACGCCACGCCGACATGGGCGGCTTCCATGACCCCCGGGCCGCCGCCGGTGACGATCAGGTATTTTTCGGCCAGATGACGGGTCAGCCTGGCAATATCGACATAGGCATCGCTGTTACGGGTGACGCCGTGGCCGCCCATGACACCGACCAGCGGCTTCTTGTGGGCTTTGAGGAAGCGGCGCAAGCCATCGCCGATGCAGGCGTCATGATCGGCCTGGTCGCGCCTGACCATCAGAGAACTCGGCACCGCTCCACCCGCCATGACGAAGGAACGGAAGATCGAGAAGTCGCGGGTCAGCGTGAAACCAAGGCTATCGGTTGCGGAGAATCCTTCCAGCAGTTCATCGGAAGAATAGAGGCCTTGAGGCGTGTTCGACATCGCGGCGGTCCCGGATCAGTTTTTCGGCCAGATCTTGTTCAGGAGCTCGGCCAGCCGCGCCCCGCCCTTGGCCAGTTGCTGGCGCTTGATCGCATCCATCGACCGCAGAAAGGCGTCGTGATTCTCGAACACGACGGCCCAGTTGCGATTGCACGGTGGGGCCTGCTTGACCGGCACGAAACTCAGATGCGCAAATACCTCGCGCGCGACCAGGATCGTGTCGGAAGCCCATTGTGCCGGCCAGTCCTCAATGTTGGACCCCTGGCTCGGCGCCACTTGATCGGCCGCCTTCTTCAGTTCTTTGGTGTAGGCCTCGCCGATATCGGTTGGGATATCATCCCATTCGTGATGCAGGTTGAGGTTTTGATCCTGAATGCAGTTGCCACCCTGCGTCTCCGTAGCCGGATCCTCAGGGCCCGCGTCGGGATCGACGAGCTTGCCGGCGGCATCCAGATAGATCGCGCCGACATGCAGCGGCTGATGCAGGTCGCCGACGAAATGGGCGAGCATCAGGAGAGCTTCCTTCTTGTCGCGAATCGAAAATGGCGGCGGCGCGGGCTTGTCCGTCAAGACCGCGATCGCCGCGCCGATTGCCGAGACCAGATCGTGATCGCTGGTCCCGAAATATTTTCGATCGTAACCGTCGCGCTGGATCGCCACGTCATCGAAGTGATAATTGGAATGGCACCCGGTCGGCGGCTGCACGCAGTTGGCGTAGTTTCGGCTGACGTAATCCACCATTCGCGCCCTCGACTCCGGCGCCTTGAACGGCGTGCACGGCACCTCGTATTCGAGATGGGTCGGGTCTACGACGTACTCAAAGCCGTCGACGTCGCGGACAACGCTCTTCACGCAGTCGGCCCAAGGACCTGCGGTCAGCAACTGCGGCCTGGTGAAATTCAGGATATCCCGGACGTGTTGCCGGGCGTTATCATTGAGCAACTGGTCGGCGATCGAGCCGACCACCTCGTGGCCCTGATAGCCCCATGCGGACGCTCCGGTTGGAAACAGAAGGCAGAACAGGCAGTTGAGCGCGAACAGCAGTCTCGACATCGATTGCTCCCGTTCGATCTATTTCGGATTGCAATTAGGACACAATACAATCAGGCGCGCAATGGCCTGTCCCGCGCCATCCAATCTACTTTGCATGGGGTTGTTTTCACGATTTTTGGTTCAGGCGTTGCGGAGGCTGGCGCTACCGCCCCCGGAAACGGGGTTTACGCCGCTCGAGGAAAGCCGCGACGCCCTCCTTGTGGTCCTCGCTCAGACTTGCCAGCGCGAACTGGTCGACGTCCATGTGGCTGGCGAGGTCGTCGAGCGCGTGCGCGAGCCGATTGACGGTCAGTTTCGTCATCGCCGCCGACAGCGGCGGCTGGGCCGCCACCTTCGCGGCGAGCGCCATTGCCGTGTCAAAAGCCTTGCCGGGATCGGCCACCTCCTCCACCAGGCGCCATTCGTAGGCTTCCGCAGCCGAAATGCGCTGGTCGGCCAGGATCACCGCCTGCTTGGTCCGCGCCGGTCCGATCAGATGCAGCATGCGCGGCACGCTCTGCCAGCTCATGTTCATGCCGAGCCCGATCTCGGGGACCCGCAAATGGGCGTCGCGGGCCATCACGCGGAAATCGAGCGCCACCGCCAGCGCCACGCCGCCGCCGATGCAAAATCCTTCGATCGCGCCGATGGTGATCTGCTCCATCTCCTGCCAGGCCTGGGTCAACCGCGGCCCCAACTTGAGGTGCCGGCGCAGCGCGCCAAGGTCCATGTCGCGGCGCGCGCGGCCTTCGGGGTCCTTCAGGTCGAAGCCGGCGCTGAACGCCTTGGCGCTGCCGGCGAGCACCACGACCGAGGTGTCGGCGTCGTCCTCGAAGCCGCGCGCGGCATCGGTGAGCTGGCGCAGCGCTTCCGGCGACAGCGCATTGATGCCGTCGCCGCGATCGAACCGCACCACCGCGATACGGCCCTCGGGACCGAGGCCCCTTTCGATCGTCACAAAATCTCCCACGTCGCACCTCCCTGCCCGTCATTTTCCGAAACGATAGCGCAGAAATCGCCGGACTACATCACGCGGGCTGCGCTTCCGCCCCAACATCTCGACATCAGCAGTCGAATGCGGCTATCTTCAAGCCCATGACCGACCACGATCACAATCATCACGATCACGACCATTCGGAATTGTCCGAGATGGAGTTGCGGGTGCGCGCGCTGGAGACGATCCTGGCCGAGAAGGGATATGTCGAACCGGCTGCGCTGGACGCCATCATCCAGGCCTACGAAACCAAGATCGGTCCGCACAATGGCGCGCAGGTCGTCGCAAAGGCCTGGTCGGACCCCGTTTTCAAACAGGCCCTGCTGGCTGACGCCACCAAGGCCGTGGGCAGGCTCGGCCATGTCAGCCGGGTCGGCGATCATCTCGTCGCCGTCGAGAACACCGCTTCCCTGCACAACATGGTCGTGTGCACGCTATGCTCCTGTTATCCCTGGGAGATGCTGGGGCTGCCTCCGATCTGGTACAAGGCCGCGCCCTATCGTTCCCGCGCCGTCAAAGATCCGCGCGGCGTACTCGCCGACTTCGGCGTCAGCTTGCCGAAGGAAACCGCGATCCGGGTGTGGGACTCGACCGCCGAGACGCGTTTTCTGGTGCTGCCGATGCGGCCCGCAGGCACCGAGGGCTGGAGCGAGCAGCAGCTCGCTGATCTCGTGACGCGGGACTCGATGATCGGCACCGGATTTCCGAAGGCGCCGGGAGCGCCGTCGTGAATGGCGTGCACGACATGGGCGGCATGGACGGTTTTGGCAAAGTCGAGGCTGAGCCGAATGAGCCGATGTTTCATACCGAGTGGGAAGGCCGCGTGCTGGCGATGGTGCGCGCCATGGGCGCCGCCGGCGCGTTCAACATCGATGCCTCCCGCTTCTATCGGGAGGCGTTGCCGCCCGAAGTTTACCTCACGAGTTCATATTACAAGAAGTGGCTGCTCGGGCTCGAAGACCTGCTGAGGGAGAAGGGCTACATCGCGGCCACCGAAATGGCCGCCGGCCATGCGATCGAACCGCCAAAGCCGCTGAAGCGCGGCAAGTTCACCGTCGCTGACGTCGAGCGCGTGATGGTGCGCGGCAAATTCGCGCGCGAGGCGGCGAAGCCGGCGCAGTTCAAGCCGGGCGATCGCGTTCGAGCGAAAAACATTCATCCCGCGACTCATACGCGGTTGCCGCGCTACGCGCGCGGCCATGTCGGCATCGTCGAACGCAACCATGGCTGTCAGGTGTTTCCGGATTCGGCGGCGATGGATGCCGGCGAGAATCCGCAATGGCTCTACACGGTCGTGTTCGACGCGGCCGAATTATGGGGCGCGGATGCCGACCCGACCTCGAAAATATCCATCGATGCGTTCGAGCCATATCTGGAGCCGGCATGATGGATGCCGCTGCCGAGATTGCGACCACGGCCCTGCCCGGCATCCCCCGCGACGACGATGGCCCGGTGTTTCGCGAACCCTGGGAGGCCCAGGCCTTCGCGATGGCACTCGCGCTGCATGGGCGCGGGCTGTTCACGTGGAAGGAATGGGCTCAAGCGCTCGCCGAAGAGATCAAGCGCGCCCAGGCGAATGGCGATCCTGACACCGGCGAGACCTATTATAGGCATTGGCTCGCGACGCTGGAGGGACTGATATCGGCAAAGGGGGTGGCCAGCCCCGCGACCTTGCACCGCTATCGCGATGCCTGGGATCACGCCGCCGACCGCACCCCGCACGGTTCGCCGATCGAATTGAAGCCCGAGGATTTTGCGGCCTAAGCGGACGTCTCGACGTATTGCCGCCATCCCTTGGCACGCAACGCGCAGGCCGGGCATTTTGCGCAACCGTAACCCCAGTCGTGCCGCGCGCCGCGTTCGCCGAGATAGCAGGTATGGGAGTGCTCGCGGATCAAATCGACCAGCCCTGCCCCGCCGAGTTCATCCGCAAGCTGCCATGTCCCGGCCTTGTCCAGCCACATCAGCGGCGTGTGCAATTCGAATTGCGTGTTCATGCCGAGATTGAGCGCCGTCCGCAGCGCGCGGATGGTTTCGTCGCGGCAATCCGGATAGCCCGAATAATCGGTCTCGCACATCCCGCCGACGATGTGACGGATGCCGCGCCGGTAGGCCAGCGCCGCCGCAAAGGTTAAAAATACCAGATTGCGGCCGGGCACGAAGGTATTGGGCAGACCGTCCGCCCCGATCGCAATTGCGACATCGCGCGTCAGCGCGGTGTCGGAGATTTCGGCCAATGTTGGAATTTTCAAGGTGTGGCCTTCGCCGAGCTCCGCGGCCCAATCCGCGCGCAACGATTTCATGCCGTCGACGAGATGCGCGCGACACTCCAGCTCAATGGCATGGCGCTGCCCATAGTCGAAACCGAGGGTTTCGACGCGCCCGAAACGCTGCAGCGTCCAGGCGAGGCAGGTCGCGGAGTCCTGTCCCCCCGAGAACAGCACCAGCGCGGTTTCGGATGGCGATCGGTCGCTCATGGCGTGCCCTTAGCACTCATCGATCGGGTGGCCAATCGGTGGAAAAGGACGTCCGGGACGGCTCGTTCCTCTGGGATGGCAGCGCCTCTTCCGGCATACAGGCCCGATGTTGTTCAGCCCAGGTGCACGATGACCCCTTCCCGCGATATTTCACGCCTGCTCGAAATCATGGCCGCGCTGCGAACGCCGGGCAGCGGCTGCCCGTGGGATCTCGAACAGGATTTTGCGACGATCGCGCCCTACACCATCGAGGAAGCCTACGAAGTCGCCGACGCCATCGCGCGCAGCGATTTCGACGATCTCAAGGACGAACTCGGCGATCTCCTGCTGCAGGTGGTCTATCACGCCCGCATGGCGGAGGAGCAAAATGCCTTCGCCTTCGGCGACGTGGTGGAAGCCATCACGCGGAAGATGATTCGCCGGCATCCCCATGTGTTCGCCGACAAGGACGGCAACATCCAGCCTGCCGGCGTCAAAAGCGCCTGGGAGCGCATCAAGGCCGAGGAGAAAGCCGAACGCGCCGCGCGGCGCCCGCCCGAAGACGCGCCCAAGTCGCTGTTGTCGGGCGTCAAAGCCGGACAACCGGCGTTGTCACGCGCGATGGAATTGCAGCGCAAAGCATCAAGTGTGGGCTTCGACTGGAACGATCCGCGCGCCGTACTGCACAAGATCCACGAGGAAGCCGACGAGATCGAGGCCGCGCTCGATCGTGGCGATGCCCGGGAACTCGCAGGCGAAACCGGCGATCTCCTGTTCGCCTTGGTCAACCTCGCCCGCCACGTCGGCGCCGATCCGGAAATGGCCCTGCGCGGCACCAACGCAAAATTCGAACGACGGTTTGGCTATATCGAACGGGCGCTGGAGTCGCAAGGGCGCTCGTTGCAAAACGCCTCGCTCGCCGAAATGGATGCGCTTTGGGACGAAGCGAAGGGCAAGGAGTGAGTCGCGCATTTGACCGCGATCACGCCACGTGCGGCACCGCATCGAAGCGGTTGACCACGATGTCGCGCTTGGTCGCGTCGACGCGCACGGTCATGTCGAAGCGGCCTTCATGAAGCTGCTTGGTCAAAACTTCGGCGTTGCGGTGCAGCCAGCTTATCCCGGCACCGTCGGAGGCGTCGATCGACAGGTCGAGCGTCGTCCGCGTTGCTGCCAGCCGCTGCTCGATCGCCGCCAGCAGCGCGTCGATCCCCTCCCCGGTTTCGGCGGAAACCAGGAAACACGGCCGATCCGGCGGACGTCGCGCGGCGATATTGCGCAGGTTTTCGCGCGCCTCGGGATCGAACCGGTCGATCTTGTTCCAGACTTCGAGAATGCGCGCGCCCGCATCGGGATCGATGCCGAGCTGGCGCAGCACGGCATCGACGTCGCGCTGCTGTGCTTCGGCGTCCTCGTGGGAAATGTCGCGGACGTGGAGGATGATATCGGCTTCCAGCACTTCCTCCAGCGTGGCGCGAAACGCGGCCACTAGTTGCGTCGGCAGGTTGGAGATGAAGCCGACCGTGTCCGATAGCATCGCCTTGCCGCCATGCGGCAGCTTGAGTGACCGCAAGGTCGGGTCCAGCGTCGCGAACAGCATGTCGGCGGCCTGCACATCGGCGCGGGTCAGGCGGTTGAACAGCGTCGATTTTCCGGCATTGGTGTAGCCGACCAGCGCCACCACGCGATACGGCACCCGCTGCCGGCCGGCGCGATGCAGCCTTCGGGTGGCCTGCACCTTCTTGATTTCGTCCTCGAGGCGCTTGATGCGGTCGCCGATCAGCCGGCGGTCGGCTTCGATCTGGGTTTCGCCGGGCCCCCCCATGAAGCCAAATCCGCCGCGCTGGCGCTCCAGATGGGTCCAAGACCGCACCAGACGCGAACGCTGGTAATTCAGATGCGCGAGTTCGACCTGCAGCGCGCCTTCCCTGGTCTTGGCGCGGCGGCCGAAGATCTCCAGGATCAGCCCGGTGCGGTCGAGCACCTTGGTGTTCCAGGCCTTTTCCAGATTGCGCTGCTGGATCGGCGACAGCGCGCAATCCATCACCACCAGTTCGATCTCGTGCCCGGTGATCAGCCCCACGATCTCCTCGACCTTGCCCTTGCCGAGATAGGTCGCGGGCCGGATCTGATTGACCGTGGCGATCAACGCGTCGGCGACCGAAAGGTCGATGGCGCGCGCCAGCCCTTTGGCTTCCTCGAGCCTGGCCTCAGCATCGCGGACGGCGCAACTATCCGTTTGCGCCTCGGGGTCGCCGCGGCGCATGCGCAAATAGGGGCCGATGACAATCACCCGCCCGGTTGCTTTACCCCCTGCCGACCGCGGACGGTCGGCACCCCGTTCCAGATCCCGGGGTTCCAATCAGATCACCCTCAAGCCGGAGCATCCTCGCCGCCTTCGAACAACTGGATCGGAGCGCCCGGCATGATGGTCGAGATCGCGTGCTTGTATACAAGCTGCGAATGACCGTCGCGCCGCAGCAGCAGGCAGAAATTGTCGAACCAGGTGACAATCCCCTGCAGCTTCACTCCATTGACCAGAAAGATCGTCAGTGGCGTTTTGGTTTTGCGAACGTGATTAAGGAAGGTGTCCTGTAGGTTTTGTGCGCGGTCTGCCGCCATTGTTTTTATCCCGCATTCTTGTTGGCTTGCTTTTTATTGAACCGATGGCTGCCCTCTTGCGGAGCGTCCCCCGGTCGCCGGCATCCCCTGAGATCCCCCTCCGGGCACGCGACGGCATGATTAGAAGGCAGGCGCGGTTTTTAGGCAAGCCGGTTCACGCCTCCGGCCGTTGAGAACGACGGAGTAATTCCCCGGGGGACTGCCTGAAAAGTCGGCAATTTATCAAGCAGATGCATGAAACATGGCGGCAAGGCCGGATCAGCCGACCCCAAGCGCCTTGAGCTTGCGATGCAGCGCCGAGCGCTCCATGCCGACGAATTCCGCCGTGCGAGAGATATTGCCCGAGAAGCGGCTGATCTGGGCGATCAGATAATCGCGCTCGAACACCTCCCGCGCCTCGCGCAGCGGCAGGCCCATGATGTGCTCGCCGTTGTTGCTGGTCGGCATCGCCGGCACCATGGAGCCGACATCCTGCGGCAGCATATCGGCAGTGATGATGACTTCCGGACCGCCGCCCGCCAGAATCATGACGCGCTCGACATTGTTGCGGAGCTGGCGGACGTTGCCGGGCCAGACATGCGACTGCAACACCGCCATCGCATCCTGGCCGATCTGGCGTTTCGGCAATCCGGTCGCGATCGAAATCTGGTCCATGAAATAGTCGATCAACTCCGGAATGTCCTCGCGGCGCTCCGATAGCGGCGGGACGCGGATCGGCACCACCGACAGCCGGTGATAGAGGTCCTCGCGGAAGCGGCCTTCGGCGATCTCTTCTTCGAGGTTGCGGGCCGTCGACGAAATGATGCGGACGTCGACATTGACCTTGGTGGTGCCGCCCGAGCGCTGGAACGTCTGATCGACCAGGACCCGCAGGATCTTGTTCTGGGTCTCGCGCGGCATGTCGCCGATTTCATCGATGAACAGGGTGCCGCCATGGGCTTCCTCCAGCGCGCCGGCCTTGCGCTGATGCTCGCCATTGGACTGTTCGACGCCGAACAATTCGACTTCCATGCGCTCCGGGGTGATCGCCGCGGCATTGATGACGACGAAGGGTCCTTCGGAGCGGGTTGACGCGTTATGCAGCGTGCGCGCCGCCAGCTCCTTGCCGGAGCCTGAAGGACCGACGATCAGGATGCGGCTATTGGCCTTGGCGGCCCGCTCGATGGTCTGGCGCAGCTGGTTCATGCAGGCGGAGTGTCCGGTCAGCACGCTCGCCGCAGGCGCCAATTGCTTGAGTTCCTTCACTTCACGCTTCAACCGCGACGTCTCGAGCGCCCGCGTCGCCACCAGGATCAGCCGGTCTGATTTGAACGGCTTTTCGATGAAGTCGTAGGCGCCGCGCTTGATGGCGGCGACCGCGGTTTCGATATTGCCGTGGCCGGAGATCATCACGATCGGCAGATCGGCATGGTCCCGCTTGATCTGCTCCAGCAGCTGCAGCCCGTCGAGCTTGCTGCCCTGCAGCCAGATATCGAGAAACACCAGATGCGGACGGCGCTGGGCAATTTCCGCCAGCGCCGAATCGCTGTCGCGCGCGGTACGGGTGGTGAAGCCCTCGTCGTCGAGGATGCCTGCAACCAGATCCCGGATATCGGCTTCGTCATCGACAATCAGAATGTCACTTGCCATGGGTTTCGCCCTGTCTGGTCAGCTGCCTGTCGCGGCTTCGATTTTTGTTTCAGTGTTGGTCGCTTCTGCCGGCTCGGTGGTTCCGGATGCCGGTTGGGTTGTCTCGGGAGCGGTCGTTTCCTTTACTTCGGCCTTCGGTGCATGGCCCGATATCGCAAAGCGCAACCGCATCCAGGCGCCGCGTTGGCCCGGCCGGATATCGGCGGCATCGTTCAGCTCAATCCGGCCGCCATGGTCTTCCAGCACCCGGCCGACGATGGCAAGCCCGAGACCGGTGCCCTTTTCACGTGTCGTGACATAGGGTTCGAGCAGGCGCGCCCGGCTCACCTTCGGCAGCCCGATGCCGTTATCGATGACGTCGATCACGATATCATCGTTTTCGCGCGCGGCGATGACATCGATGCGTCCCTTGCCAAGCTGATCCGGCGGCACCGCCTCGATCGCCTCGGTCGCGTTCTTGATGATGTTGGTCAGCGCCTGCGAAATCAGCCGCCGGTCGAACTGCGCGCGCATCGGCTCTTGCTTGATTTCCGCCTCGATATCGATGTCGGGATGTCCGACCCGCATCAGGAATACCGCCTGGCGCACGGTATCGGCGACGTCCTCGCCCTCGATCACCGGCTTCGGCATCCGCGCAAAGCGCGAGAATTCATCGACCATCCGCCTGATATCGTCGACCTGGCGCACGATCGTATCCGTGCATTGCTCGAAAATGGCTTTGTCCTCGGTGATGACTTTGCCGAACTTGCGCCTGATGCGTTCGGCCGAAAGCTGAATCGGGGTCAGCGGATTCTTGATTTCGTGCGCGATGCGGCGGGCGACGTCGGCCCATGCCGAGGTGCGCTGCGCGGAAACCAGCTCGGTGATGTCATCGAGGGTGATGATGTAACTGTCGCGCGACTGGCTGGTCTGCTCGGCACTGACGCGAACCGAAAGATTGCGCTCATTGCCGTCGCGCTGGATCGTGATCTGGCCCTGAACCAGCCGCTGCGTGCCCTCGCGCGCCGTTTTCATCATGTCATCGAGTTCGGGAAGCACGTCCGACAGCGGGTGGCCGAGCGTCTCCGATTCGGCGTGGCCGATCAGTTTTTCGGCGGAGCGGTTGAGAATGCCGACGCTGCCGGACGCATCGACGCCGATGATGCCGGCACTGGCCGAGGACAATACCGCCTCGATGAATCGGCGGCGGCTGTCGATCAGGTCGCTGGCGCTGACGAGTTCGTCACGCTGGGTGCGCAGCTCATGGGTCATCTTGTTGAAGGTCTCGCCGAGCTGCGCGAGATCGCCCTCCGACTTGTGCACCGGAACCTGCACGTGCAGATCGCCGGTCGACACGATATTGGCCGCGCTCATCAGCCGCCGGATCGGGGCGACCAGCCAATTCGCAAAATTCAGCCCGATCAGCACGGAAGCCATCAGGATGGTCAGCGCGATCACCGCGAACATCAGCGCGAACGATACCTGGATGCCGAGCCGGCGCGACTCCAGCTCGGCATATTCTGCGGAAATAGCTTCGGTCTGGCTGAGTTGCGCGACCACGCCGGGATCAAGCGGACGCGCGACGTAGAGAAATACATCGTTGAACGCCCGCAGCCGGATCACGGCAGCGACATAGTTTTCCTCGGGGATCACCGAGATTTCAGGCTGGGTTTCGTTGACGTTGGCGAGGATCTCCGAAGGCGGCGGCGCGAAGGTCAACTGAACCCCGGTTTGCGCCGAATCCAGAATATGGCCTTGCTTGTCGATCAGCATCGCGCTTGGCAGGTTGCGTGCGACAGCGCCCGCGGTCAGCAGCTCGCGGAATGTTCCGCGATCCTGATCGTATAATGGCCTTGTATGGGCGATATCGTTGGCCATTCCCAGAATGTCGCCGCTGACGAGCTGCGCGTGTTCGTTGGTATAGGCCCGCGCAATGCTCAGCGAGTTCTGGATCGCTTCGCGGGTCGGGCCCGAGAACAGGCGGTCGAGACCGCGATCGATGGTGACGTTGGCGACGATCGCCACCAGCACCGCCGGTACCACGGCGATGCCCGAGAACAGGCTGACGATCTGGATATGCAGCCTCGCCGCCGCCCGGCCCCGCCGCCGGGCCTGCATCACCTGCCAGACCTCGCGGACGATGATGCCGACCAACAGCAGGATGGTCGCGGCGTTGATCAGGATAAAGGAATAGACCACCAGAGGCCGAGGTTCGATCGGCGTCAGCCCGGTGAGCACCACGAAGGTGAGGAAGGCCGACAGCAGCGCCAGCACGACCGCGAACGGCGCCAGCAACCTCCGCAGGGTCGACCCCTGGGGTTCGGCGAACGACGGATCGAACGAGGCGGCCGAGGTGTCTGCGCTGGTCATTCCGGCAAAAGGTGAGAGCTGAAGGCCTCCCGCCCGCCGGGAAACACCGGCAGCGGACTGATGCATTCATATCACAATGTTGCCGAATTACGACAATTCCTTGGCGTCCTTGCCTCACCGACGCGCAGTTTCCAGAGGATCTGCCCGATGAGGATACAACCCTCTGAAAAGCCGTTAGTTACCGCTCCGGTAGACCTGAATGTCCAAATCGCGAATCTTCTTCCGCAGCGTGTTCCGATTGAGGCCGAGCAAATCGGCGGCGCGGATCTGATTGCCCCTGGTCGCCGCCAGCGCGGCGGTGAGCAGCGGCACCTCGATCTCCTTGAGGATGCGGTGATAGAGGCCGGGCGGCGGCACCCCGTTTGGGAAGCCCGAAAAATGCGATGACAGATAGGCCTCGACCGCGCCGCCGAGATTGTCGACGCCGTGATGCACGGCGCCGCCCGAGGTCACCGCCGGCGGCGCCAATTCGCCGTCGATCACAGAGCCCGTGATCACGTCCTGCGGATAAAGTGCCGCGAGCCTTCGCGCGAGGTTTTCGAGTTCGCGCACATTGCCGGGCCAGCGATGCTGCTTCATGCGCTCCAGCGCCAGCGCATCGAGCTTCTTCGGCGGCAGGCCATCCTTCTCGGCGAGCGCGAAGAAATGCCGGATGAGATCGGGCAAATCCTCGATCCGCTCGCGCAGCGGCGGCAGCCGCAACGGCACCACGTTGAGACGGAAGAACAGGTCCTCGCGGAACAGGCCCTGCTGGATCAGGATCCGCAAATCCTTGTTGCTGGCGGCGACGATGCGCACGTCGGTCTTGATCGGGGTGCGGCCGCCGACGGTGGTGTATTCGCCCTGTTGCAGCACCCGCAACAGCCGGGTCTGCGCCTCCATCGGCATGTCGCCGATTTCGTCGAGGAACAGCGTGCCGCCTTCGGCCTGCTCGAAGCGGCCGGAGGCGCGGGTGTTGGCGCCGGTGAAGGCACCGCGCTCGTGGCCGAACAGCTCGGACTCGATGAGGTCGCGCGGGATCGCCGCCATGTTCACGGCGACGAAGGGACCGTTGCGCCGCTTGCCGTAGTCGTGCAGCGCACGCGCCACCAGCTCCTTGCCGGTGCCGGACTCGCCCGAGATCATCACGGTGAGGTCGGTCTGCATCAGCCGCGCCAGCACGCGGTAGATTTCCTGCATCGCCGGCGACCGGCCGACCAGGGGAATCGAGTCGAATTCGGATTCATCGACGTGATTGGCGACCCGCTCCTTCGGCTCCGCCAGCGCGCGGCCGACGATGGCGATCAATTCCTTCAGGTCGAACGGCTTCGGCAGATATTCGTAGGCGCCGCGCTCGGAGGCGCGGATCGCGGTCATGAAAGTGTTCTGCGCGCTCATCACGATGACCGGCAGATTGGGCCGCATCTTCTTGATCCGCGGCAACAGGTCGAACGCGTTCTCGTCGGGCATCACCACGTCGGTGATGACCAGATCGCCCTCGCCCTGGCTGACCCAGCGCCACAGCGTCGCCGCGTTCCCGGTCAGCCGCACCTCGTATCCGGCGCGTGACAGGGCCTGGTTCAGAACCGTTCGGATCGCCGTGTCGTCGTCGGCGACGAGTATGCTACCTGCGGGCATTGTTATCCCTCATCTTGTGTCCTGTGAGGCATGCAACGGTGTCCCGGAAACCTCGTCGCGGCTGCTTTGGTCGAGATGCTTGGCAGAGTTGAACATCGGCAGCAGCACGCGGAAGATGGTCTTGCGCGGCTGCGACTCGCATTCGATGATGCCGCCGTGATCGCCGACGATTTTGGCGACCAGCGCCAGACCAAGTCCGCTGCCGGTCGGCTTGGTCGTGACGAACGGATCGAACAGATTGGGCAACAGGTCTTCCGGCACGCCGGGCCCGTTGTCCTTGACGCAGAACTCCAGCGGCAGCGAAACCCGGGATTTCTTGCCGGGAACCGAGAGCCGCACGCCCGGACGGAACGCGGTGGTCAGCTGGATCTCGGCATCGCTGCCGAGATCGGCCACCGCTTCGGCGGCGTTCTTGACCAGGTTGAGGAACACCTGGATCAGCTGGTCCTGATTGGCCAGCACCGGCGGCAGCGACGGATCGTACTCCTCGACGAAGCGGATATTGCGGGCAAAGCCGGATTGCGCCAGCCGCTTGACGTGGTCGAGCACGCTGTGAATGTTGACCGGCCCGCGCACCACCGGGCGGTCGTCGCCAAACACTTCCATGCGGTCGACCAGGGTGACGATGCGGTCGGCCTCGTCGCAGATCAGCCGCGTCAGCATGCGGTCTTCCGAGGAGGCCGCCTGCTCCAGGAGTTGCGCCGCGCCGCGGATGCCGGACAGTGGATTCTTGATTTCGTGCGCCAGCATCGCGGCCAGGGCGATCACCGATCGCGCGGCACTTCGATGCGTCAATTGCCGGTCCATCTTGTCGGCGATGGTGCGCTCCTGCAGCATCACGACGATATGGCCGGGCCGCTCGGTCAAGGGGGCGACGTGAAGGTCCACTTGACGATCGCCGCCGATCCGCGGTGTTCCCAGATCGACCTTGTACTCGTTGACCGGCGAGCCGCTGGTGCGCACCTGCTCGATCAGCGCCAGCAGCGGACTGCCGAACGGCACCAGCTCCTTCAGCGACTGGCGCTGCAGGAATTGCGTCGAGATCTCGAAAAACGATTCGGCGGCCATGTTGGCGTCGACGATCCGGCCGTCGGGCGCAATCAGCAGCACCGGATTTGGAAGTGCGTTGAGGATGGCCTCGCCATCGGTGGGAACGGGCCTGCGATGTTCTGCGACTGAGCTCATGCAGCTGCACTCCATGCAAAGTCGTCGAAGGCATCCGCGAGCGAGCGATGCACGCCGGCGGGATCGTCCGATGTCAGGATCCTTTCGCGCCAGGTCTTGAGTTTTGCAGCCGGTGCGCGGCTGCATCGCCCGGCCACCTCCAGCGCCCAGCCGAGATGCTTGCGCGCATGCCGCAGGCCGACGCGCAGTCCGTAGTGGCTGCAAACTTCATCGTAGAGCGCACGAACGTAATTGAGCTGCTCGGCCAGCGGCGGCGGCGCTTCGGCGATGCCGGTTTCCAGCCGACGGCCGATCTGACCGGGCAGCCAGGGCTGGCCTTGCGCGCCACGGCCGACCATCACGGCGTCGGCGCCCGACGCCTCGAGCGCCGCCACGGCTTTCTCGAAGGATGTGATATCGCCGTTGACGACGAGCGGAATGGCGATCGCGTCCCTGACCGCGCGCACGGCGCTCCAATCGGCATCGCCCTTGTAGAACTGGCAGCGCGTGCGGCCGTGCACCGAAATCATCCGCACGCCGGCTGCTTCCGCGCGGCGCGCCAATTCCGACGCGTTGAGCGAGCGCTCGTCCCAGCCGAGCCGCATCTTCAACGTCACCGGCACTTTGACCGCCGCGATCGTGGCCTCGATCAATTTGATGGCGTGATCGAGATCGCGCATCAACGCCGAGCCGGACTGGCCGCCCGTGACGTGGCGCGCCGGACAACCCATGTTGATGTCGATGATCTCGGCGCCGGCGGCCTCCGCTATCCGCGCGCCTTCCGCCATCCATTTGGCCTCGCAGCCCGCGAGCTGCACGACATGGGGACCAATTCCCGTCGCCTCGCAGCGCAGCCGCGACATTGGGCGGCCGTGCACGAGGTCGTCGCTTGCGGTCATCTCCGAGACGACGAGGCCGGCGCCAAGCGCTGCGGCCAAACGTCGAAAGGGCACGTCCGTGATGCCGGACATTGGCGCGAGAAGCACCCGGTTGGCGACCTTTATATCGCCGATCTTCAACGGCTTAGGGCTGGGGCGTGCACATTCCGAGCCGGTCACGGGCGTCTCGTTTTTCTGGCAGGCGCATCATTGCGACCGCCGGGAAACATTTTGAGCACAAATCTTGTGCAGTCAAGCTTCATGCCTACACTTTAGACAGTTCTGGCAATCTTGCAAGTGCACTGCAACAAAATATGCTTTCCGCACAGTTCAGGGGGAATCACGCTGTTCTCCCGCCGCCTTCATGATAAGGCCTGTGCGGCGTTGCCACCACCTGCCCTGTCCGATCCAACCCCTTGATCCCGCAAATCGAAGTCATGCCGAAACCCGAGCGGACCGCAGCCATTCTCGTCGCCGCCGGGCGCGGCCTCCGGGCCGGTACGGGCGGACCAAAGCAATATCGCTCGATCGGTGGGGAAACCGTGATTTTTCGGGCCATGGAACCGTTTTGCCGCCATCCACAGGTTTTTGCGGTGCAGCCGGTCGTCAATCCCGACGACACCGCAATGTTCGACGCCGCCGTCCGAGAATTGCGCCATCAACCTCCCGCCAATGGCGGGGCCACGCGGCAGGCCTCTGTGCATGCCGGACTGGAAGCATTGGCCGGTGAGAGACCGGATATCGTCCTGATCCACGACGCCGCGCGGCCGTTCGTCTCGGCGGCGCTGATTTCGCGCGCGATCGATGCCGCCGGCCGCACCGGTGCGGCGATTCCGGCGATCCCCGTGACCGACACCGTCAAGCTGATCGACGGCAGCGGCAATGTCGAAGCCACGCCCGATCGCGCCCGCTTGCGAGTAGCGCAGACGCCGCAGGCGTTCCGCTTCGACGTCATTCTCGACGCCCATCGCCGCGCCGCGCGCGAGGGCCGCAGCGATTTCACCGACGATGCGGCGCTGGCGGAATGGGCGGGATTGACGGTGGCGACCTTTGAAGGCGATCCTGCCAACATGAAATTGACGACACCGGAAGATTTCGTCCGCGAAGAAGCCCGCCTCGCCAGCCAACTCGGCGATGTCAGGACCGGCACCGGCTATGACGTGCACGCCTTCGGCGATGGCGACCACCTGCTGATCTGCGGCGTCCGCGTCCCGCACAGCAAAGGCTTTCTCGCGCATTCCGACGGCGATGTCGGCCTGCATGCGCTGGTCGACGCCATCCTCGGCGCGCTGGCGGACGGCGATATCGGTTCGCACTTTCCACCCAGCGATGCCAAATGGAAGGGCGCGTCCTCCGATCAATTCCTCAAATATGCCGTCGATCGGGTCGCCGCGCGCGGCGGCCGCATCGCCAATCTTGAAGTGACTCTGATCTGCGAGCGCCCGAAAATCGGTCCGCATCGCGAGACCATGCGCGCGCGCATCGCCGAGATCAGCGGCGTGAGCATCTCGCGCGTCGCGGTGAAGGCCACCACCAGCGAGCGGCTCGGCTTCACCGGCCGCGAGGAAGGTATCGCCGCCACCGCGAGCGCCACCATCCGCCTGCCCTGGAGCGACTAAGATGAGCGGCAGCGACGCCCGCGCCCTCTCCCGCTCGCTGCTCGATCTTTGCCGGATGCGCAAGCTGACGATTGCGACCGCCGAATCCTGCACCGGGGGCCTGGTCGCCGGCGCGCTCACCGATATCCCCGGCTCCTCCGACGTCATCGACCGCGGCTTCGTCACGTATTCCAACGACGCCAAGCGCGCGATGCTCGGCGTCAAGGCGTCGACGCTCGAGAGTTTCGGCGCGGTCAGCAAGGAGACCGCGATCGCCATGGCGGTCGGCGCGCTGGAGCGGGCCGGCGTCGACCTCGCCGTCTCCATCACCGGCATCGCAGGTCCCGGCGGAGCGACGCCGGGCAAGCCGGTAGGCCTGGTGCATCTTGCGGTGGCCAGCCGCGACGGCCGCATCATCAACCGCGAATGCCGCTTCGGCGCGATCGGCCGCAGCGCGGTGCGCCAGCGCTCGGTGGTGGAGGCGTTGCGCATGCTGATGGAAATGGCGCGCGGACCGCAGGCCCCAGTCAAATCGCGCCGCGACGCCGCCACCCGGCTGCATCCGCGCGTGGCGCGTTCCCCGCGCCGCGCCGCCGTCAAGCGGCGGCGGCCGCCGCGGGCGTGACACGTCACCCCAAGATATCCGCACTCTTGTTCATCTCGAAGGATGAACCACACAGGCCAAGCCATCGATCAGGGCATGCTCTGGCTCTTTGGCGCAATTCCGCCAGAAGGTTGTCCCTCCTCTTGGTCGTGCGTCAGCTGCAGCAGCGGATCACCCTCGACTTGCGGGAATTCAAGGGAGTTGGCAATGCTAGCAAGCTCTGCAAACATCTTGTTCCGCGCTTCGCCGTCCATGTCTTCATCTGGCTCGGGCGGCGGCGGCAAGGCACGCGGTACGATTTGCATTCCTCTTTCTATGCGTTCCAACAACATCTTTACTGCTCGATTTGTATACATCTCAAGTTCGTTGCGGCGCCCCACATCGCCAGAATAATTTGCAACTGCCTGCTCCGCCGCCTCCTTAATCTTCCCATCAATGCCGTTGTGGATCGTAACTTCTATTTGAACGATAAGCTTCTCCTCGACCATTCCAGATTTTCGTGCATCCTTCATCGCTTTCCGCAAGCTATAGGCCCCATTTAGAATATCGATGCAGAATTTGACTGCATTGCCGATTGCCATTGCAACGTTCGCGACCACTGCAACGGTCAACACGGGATCCGTCGTTGAAATATTTTTTACTTCGATCGGACCCGGTGTGACGTTGTTTATCTCATAAAAGACACGAATAATTTTATTTAACACTTCAAGCTCGCGCTGAAGCCCATGAAGATTATTTTCAAACAGCGATCGCGGCAAAGTAACTTCAATCTCGCTTTGACCCGGCTCAAGGTCATCGCTGGGGATGCCAAATCGATCAAACGCTTCCCTCGTAGCAGCCATTCCGGCTACGAAACTCTGACGTCCTACAATAAAATTGTGGAGGCCCGTTCGTCCGACATTTGGCGCGACCTGCAACTGGCGAAGCCATTCGGCTACCTCATTCGGCAGAAATTCACTGAAATATTGTTCAGCATTCAACTCGGCGATGTCTCTTTTCTGTTGCGGCGTTAGCGAGGAAAATGTTGCGTTTACGGCACTAATAGCGGCCGCCTGCGCCGAAGCTAAAGCGTTCTGCGTTTGAGGATTGCTTCCGCTCGCATTCGCGGACAGGGCGGCATCAAAATGATTTAGACGTGTCTGCACTTGTTGGCTGGCATCGAGATCAAGCAATCGATTGACGATGCCCCTAAGATGCGATGCGTTCATTGTTTCCTCGATCCGGGCCCGCTGAATTTGCGTTCAGGCGCATCATGACAGGCTTGGCGTGCGTTGTGGAGGGGGCGCTCGTTCTCGTCCTGGCTGCTCAGGCGTTGGAATTTCACGCTCACTTTGGATAGCCCGGCGCGGCGACAGTTCGCACTTCCGAATCATTTCTTGTTCACCGCCCTAGCCTGCCATAGATCACGTCCGCGCGCTTTTCGAACGCCGCGGCAAAGCGCTGGAAGGCGGCGTCGAACATCGTTCCCATCAGCAGCGCCAGCATCCGGCTCTTGAATTCGTACGACAGGTAGAAGGCGACCTCGCAGGCATTGTCCGCCTTCGGCTCGAAGCTCCAGCGGTTCTCCAGATTGCTGAACGGACCCTGCAGGTACTCGACCAGGATTTTCAGGTTGGCGCGATCCAGCGTCACCCGACTGGTGAACCCTTCGCGCACCAGGTTGAACGACACCGTCATGTCGGCGACCACGATCTCGGTGCCGTCGGGTTTTGTCGTGCGCTGGCGGATTTTCAGCGAACGGCACAGCGGCACGAATTCCGGATAGCGCTCGACGTCGGCGACCAGATCGAACATCTGCGCCGCGCTGTGGTTGACTCGGCGCCTGGAGTTGAATTTCGGCATCAGTGCGCACTCGCCTGGATGGCCGCCGACGACGCGACGTCGGCCAGATAGCGATCCGCCTGCGCCCTGCTGGTGAAGCGGACGAGCGCCTGATCGGGGCGCAATCCCTCGAAGTATTGGAGCAGCTTCGGCCGCCGCTGCTGACGATAGGTCCAGACATAACGGAAGAATTCGGGATCGATCTTTTCCGGACAGCCAGGGGCCATTTCCGGCCGCACCCGTCCATAGCTCGTCGCGATCCTCGTCATGATTCCAATCATGCAGGTGCTGCGCGGCAGATCGAACCAGATCACGGCATCGGCGAACCTGCGGCGGATCTCGCCGGCGCGTGAGATATAGTCACCGTCCATGATCCAGCGCGGCCGGCAAGCGGCGTCGGTAACGCGTGCTTCGAATTCGGCAGCCTCCGACGGCATCCAGCCGGGCTTCCAGAACAGCGCATCCAGCGACACCATGGGAATGCCGGTGATGCCGGACAGCCGCTGTGCAAACGTCGACTTGCCGGACCCGGACGACCCCATGACGAGGATTCGCTGCATGGCTCAAATCCGAACAATCAGGCCAGGCGTGCCGCGCGCGCCGCCCGCAGTTTTGCGAAATCATCGCCGGCGTGATGCGACGAGCGGGTCAAGGGGCTTGCCGACACCATCAGAAAACCCTTGGTGTAGGCGACCTTCTCGTAGCCCGAAAATTCGTCTGGGGTGACGTAGCGCATCACGGCGTGATGCTTGCGGGTCGGCTGCAGATATTGGCCGATGGTGAGAAAGTCCACCTCCGCCGAGCGCAGATCGTCCATCACCTGCAGCACTTCGTGGCGTTCCTCGCCCAGCCCCACCATGATGCCGGATTTGGTGAAGATGTCCGGATCGATTTCCTTGACCCGCTGCAACAGCCGGATCGAATGGAAATAGCGCGCGCCGGGGCGGACGCTGAGATAACGCGACGGCACCGTTTCGAGATTGTGGTTGAACACGTCGGGTTTGGCGGCGACGACTAGCTCCAGCGCGCCGTCCTTGCGCAGGAAATCGGGGGTAAGAATCTCGATCGTGGTCGCCGGACACCGCGCGCGGATCGCGCGGATGGTCTTTGCGAAGTGCTCGGCGCCGCCGTCGGCGAGATCGTCGCGGTCGACCGAGGTGACCACGATATGGGCGAGCCCGAGTTTTGCGGTCGCCTCCGCGACATGCTCCGGCTCCAGCGCATCGAGGGCTGTGGGCATGCCGGTCTTGACGTTGCAGAAGGCGCAGGCGCGGGTGCAGGTGTCGCCCATGATCATGAAGGTGGCGTGCTTCTTGTCCCAGCACTCGCCGATATTCGGGCAGCCCGCCTCCTCGCACACCGTGACGAGGCCGTTCTCCCTGACGATGGCGCGGGTGTCGGCATAGCCGCGCGTATTCGGCGCGCGCACCCGGATCCAGTCGGGCTTTGGCGGCGACAGCGCGTCCGGCCGGTTCACCTTTTCGGGGTGACGCGGGCGCAGCGGCGTGGCGGAGACGGTATCGACGACGACGACCATGGGGAATCCGTAGCTGACAGTCCTCTAGCTAATCCGGTGGACCGGGAACCGCAACCGCTCGCCTTGGCCCGGCCTCGGTCTTATACCAGACGCAATGGCCCCAAACCGCATCGCAAGCCCGCAAAAGCCCGGCAAACCGCTCAAGCGCGCCTTCTTCGGCCGCAGCGTGCTCGAGGTCGCGCCCGACCTGATCGGCGCGACCTTTCTGGTTGATGGCGTTGGCGGCATCATCGTCGAACTCGAGGCCTATCACCACACCGAACCGGCCGCGCATTCGTTCAACGGACCGACGGCGCGCAACCAGGTGATGTTCGGGCCGCCCGGTTTTATTTACGTCTATCGTTCCTACGGCATCCATTGGTGCATCAACTTCGTCTGCGAGAAACGGGGCTCGGCGAGCGCGGTCCTGATCCGCGCGCTTGAGCCGACCCACGGCCTTGCGACCATGCGGCGCCGGCGGAAATTGCACGACGAGCGGTTGCTGTGCTCAGGCCCGGGCAAGTTGACGGAAGCACTGGCGATCACGCATGCACAGAACGGCCTGCCGCTCGATGTCCCGCCGATCGCCCTGTACGCGCGCACGGAAAAGCCTGCCATCGTCACGGGCGTTCGGATCGGAATCACCAAGGCGGTCGAACTGCCCTGGCGATATGGGCTGAAGGGTTCGAAGTTTCTCAGCAGGCCGTTTTGACGGGGGGCATCTAGCCATCATTGCATCCACTGTCATTGCCGGGCTTGACCCGGCAATCCATCTTCTTTGAAAGAGTCTTTACGAAGCGTGATGGATGCCCGGGTCAAGCCCGGGCATGACGAGAGTGTTGTGCGGACACACCCACACATTCTCGCCGCAAGCTTTTTTTGCGCGAGGTATTCTTTTATTTCCCGCCCTCCAGTCAAAGGGCGCAGGGAATGCCGGGCGCTCGATGCACCCGCAGCCTCGCGTACGATAAAAAAACAAAGTACACGAGTGTAGTCACCACAGGTCACACCGGTATCACCCGGCATTCCCCACGCAATGGTTTTAACGGCTGCTACGTGCTCGCCCCGGTGCTTCGGGCTTGTTGGCCACCGTCGCCCGCGTGCCTTAACGCGAACTTGACACCAGCGTCGAGGTGCCAGGCCCACACGTCTTTGCCGTCCGCCTCAAGTGCCCCCGTCAGGAGCATCGTCGGCGTCCACCGCATCCCGCCCCGCGTTGTTGACGTTGCGCAACGCCCCTTTGGTGGGGCGGGACAGCGCGGAATATAGAAGTGATTTGGGTGGGGTGCAAGCTCTATTTCTGTCTTTCATAATCTTTTTTGAGATATTTCGAACTTGGTCAGGCATCCTGCCCCTTGCGTCATTCCGGGGCGATGCCAGCGGGTCCGGCCTCCGCCGATGACGTCGAACTGCGATGTGCAATCGCAGATCGGAGAATCTCGAGCTTCCGGGTTCGGTCATTTCATTCACGTCCCGGAATGACGACAACGCCGCCGCCCGATCACGCCGGTCGCGCCCGCGAGGAAAATCCTCATGCGGCCCGCCTGCTCGCCCTGATCACGTGGCCGCCGGGCCCGAGGTTGAGGCCCTTCTTCAAATCCCCGTAGAAGCGGTTCGCCAGGTCAGCCACGCCAAGATCCTCGACCGTCTCAAAGCCCTTTTCGCGCAGCAGTTCGGAAATTTCACCGGGATCGAACATGCTGAGCCACGGCTCGCCTCTTGACGCTGCCGACGCCGCCATGGCCATGATCTTTTCGCGGCGGCCTTCAGAATAGTTTGCAAACGGTTCGGCATAGTCGAACACGACTTCCGAGTCCGGCACGGCGGCAATGTAATCGAGCGTCGTCGCGATCGCCTCACGGGTCAAATACGGCACGACACCGAGCCATTGGAAGAACGCGGGCAAATCGGCCCGAAAGCCGGGGGCATCAAGCCCATCGGTCAGGCTCTGACGCTCGAAATCGACGGGCGCAAATGTGAGGGAGCCTGGAACCGCCAACCCTGCCTGCGTCAGGCGTTCGCGTTTCCAGGCTTGAGTGGCCGGATAATCGACCTCGAAGACGCGGACACCGGCATGGGGATTGCGCAGCGAAAACGTATCCAGCCCAGCGCCCAGCACCACGACCTGACGAATGCCGCGCGCCACGCTAGCCGCCAGCGCCTCCTCGGAGAAGCGGCTGCGCGCGGCGATGAACAGGCGCATCGGCCGGCGCGCCGGATCGGCCGCGCTCTCCTCGAGGCCGGCGCGGGTCTCATCATCGAGAATTCTGATGGCGAAGGGATCGCTGAAGATGGAGCCGGCCTCCAGCGTCTGATGGATAGCGCGATAGGCGGCCGCGCCGCGCGCGGTTTTACTGGGCTCGCCTGGCTGCATCTGACTTCCCCGCAGCGGATCATGGCGACTACCCCGATCCGGCCGCCATCACCCCTAAAGCAATCGCGTCATGCTGGCGATATCGGTCGAAAGCCTCGACATTACCGGCCGGCCGGTGGCGCGATACCGCGGTGATTGTGTCAAAATATTTCAACTGTTGCGCGTGCACGACAGCCTTCGAGCACGGCCGCCCATAGACTAGCGGCGATTCTGGCGCCGGGGGGTGCGCCGACACAGCCGGGGGGCCAATATGCGCATGCTGGCAATTGCTGCAGTAACGGGAAGCGTCATGTTGGGCGGCATCGTGGCGGCGACTGCCGCCGACATGCCGATAAAGGCGCCACCGCCGATAGTGGCGGCTCCAGCTTCCGACTGGACCGGCTTTTATGTGGGCCTCAACGCCGGCGGCGGCTGGAGCCCGAGCAGTTCAGACCCCTACAACGGACTACTGTGGCCGGGCTTTATCGTCTTTCCGCCGCAGGCCCCCATCATCACGGTTATCCCGGCGCAGATCGGCACGCTTGCCTCGGCGGGCGGCAACCGCAGCGGGTTCGTCGGCGGCGGCCAGATCGGATACAATTGGCAGGTCAGGCAATTTCTCTTCGGTCTCGAGGCGGACGCGACCGGCACCAGTCTGAACGGCTCGAGCGCCAGCGCCACGCGCACCTTCGGCCCTCCAGTCCTCAACGTTCCCGTCAGCCAGACCGTGACGGCCAATTTCGGCCGTGTGGACTGGATGGCCTCGATCCGGGGGCGCATCGGCTTTACCGCGGATCGAGCGCTGTTCTACGTCACCGGCGGCGGCGCCGCCGCCGGCGTCGGCGGGACCTCGGTCACGGTCATCAACGGACCCGGCATTGGCCTTCCCGCAGGAACGTTCTCCTCGCCCGGCAGCGGCTCGACCACGCGCTGGGGCTGGACGCTGGGCGGCGGTATCGAGTGGGCGTTCAACAGGAACTGGAGCGTAGCCGGCGAGTATCGCCACTCGGACTTCGGCTCGCAGGGCGTCACGCTTGTCATCCCCGATGGGCTCGGCGGCATATTGGCGACGGGCGCGACCAATGCGCGGCTGACGGTCGACCAGGTGACCGCGCGCCTCAACTACCGCTTCGGCGGACCGGTGGTCGCGCGCTATTGATCAGACTGCTTGATGGCAGACGCGGTCGGGACAAGCCGGCCGCGACCGCTCGCGGTCGAGCATCGATCCGTCCCGCTATACGGCTTTCTTGAGCCGCTCCAGCGCTTCCAGGATTTTTTCTTTCCGTGCCACCGCCGCCTCGCGCTTTTCCTTTTCCTCCTCGACGATTTCCTCCGGCGCATTGGCGACGAATTTCTCGTTGCCGAGCTTGGCATCGACGCGCTTGATGTCGGCTTCGGCCTTCGTCAGCTCCTTGTCGAGCCGGGTTTTTTCCGCCGAAAGATCGATCACGCCCTTCAGCGGCAACGCCGCGACCTCGCCGCGCACCAATAGCTGCACCGCGCCCTCCGGCGCACGATCGGCGAAGGAAATGTCCGATAGTCGCGCCATGCGCTTGACGACGTCGCTCCAGCGCGGCGCGCGTTCCCTGGTCTCGGCGGAGCCGCCCGCCAGCACCAGCGGCGTCAAGGTCGAAGGCGGAATGTTCATTTCCGCGCGCACCGAGCGGATCGCCGTGACGAGATCGACCACCCAGCCGATCTCGGCTTCGGCAGCGGGGTCGCTGAAGTCGGCGGCGTCGAATGCCAGCAGAACAGGCGGGATCAGCGGATCGGTCGGGCTCGCGGTCGCCAGCAGCGCCAGTTCTTCCGCCGTCACTGCGCTCTCTTTCAGCGACCACGGCGCCAGCGCCAGCAGGCCGTCGCGTTTCGCCGTCACCTCCCACAGCTCTTCGGTAATGAAGGGCATGAACGGGTGCAGCAGTTTCAGGATTTCGTCGCGCGCCCAGGCCACCATGGCCCGCGTCTCGGCCTTGGCGTCGCTCTCCTCGCCGAGCAGCACGGGCTTTGCGAGTTCGAGATACCAGTCGCAATAGACGTTCCAGACGAAGCGATAGATCGCATTCGCGGCGTCGTTGAAACGGTAGGCTTCGATCGCCTCGGTGACTTCGCGCGTGGCGTGCGCGGTCTCGTGCGCGATCCAGCGGTTCAGCGTCTGCTTCGCCCTGGTCGGATCGAAACCGTCCGGCAGCGCGCAGGCATTCATCTCGGCAAAACGGCAGGCATTCCACAGTTTGGTTGCAAAATTCCTGTTGGTTTCAACCAGTTGCGGCGAGAGTTTGATGTCGTGGCTGTGCGCGGCCCCGCGCGCCAGTGCAAAGCGCAGTGCGTCGGCGCCATAGTCGTCGATGACGCCGAGGGGGTCGATGACGTTGCCTTTCGACTTCGACATCTTCGCGCCCTTCTCGTCGCGAACCAGGCGGTGGATGTAGACGGTCGAAAACGGCGCGTCCTTCATGAAGTGCAGGCCCATCATCATCATCCGCGCGACCCAGAAGAAGATGATGTCCCAGCCCGTCACCAGCACGTCGGTCGGATAATAGCGCTTCACCTCAGGCGTATCGCCGGGCCAGCCGAGCGTCGAGAACGGCCACAGTGCGGAAGAGAACCAGGTGTCGAGCACGTCCTCGTCGCGCATGATGAAGTCCGCGCGCTTGTTGCGGTCGAGCGCCATCTCGCGCCCCTGCTCTTGCGTGATGACTTCCTGCTCGACGTAATAGCCGAGCGCATTGCCGACCGCTTCCTCCTCGGTTTCCGCGACGAACACTTTGCCGTCCGGCCCGTACCAGGCGGGAATCTGGTGGCCCCACCAGAGCTGGCGCGAGATGCACCAGGGCTGGATGTTTTCCATCCACTCGAAATAGGTCTTTTCCCAGTTCTTCGGCACGAAACTGGTGGCGCCCGAGCGCACCGCAGATATTGCCGGCTGCGCCAGCGTTTTGGCGTCGACGTACCACTGGTCGGTCAGATAGGGCTCGATGACGACGCCGGAGCGATCGCCGTGCGGCACCATGTGCGTGTTCGGCTCGACCCGCTCCAGGAAACCGAAATCCTCCAGCCGCGCCAGGATCTGCTTGCGCGCAGCAAAACGGTCGAGGCCGTGCAATTCCTCGGCAAGCTGGGAGGCGCCTTCCGGCAAGCCGCGCAGATAATCCTCGTTGCCGACGAGGTTGAGGGCTGCTTCCTGATCGAACACGTTGATCTGCGGCAGATTGTGCCGGCGGCCGATCTCGAAATCGTTGAAATCGTGCGCCGGCGTCACCTTGACCGCGCCCGAGCCTTTTTCGGGATCGGAATAATCGTCGGCGACGATTAGAATCCGTCTGCCGACCAGCGGCAGGATGACGTGTGTGCCGACCAAATGCGCATAGCGCTCGTCGTCGGGATGCACCGCGACCGCGGTATCGCCGAGCATGGTTTCGGGGCGCGTGGTGGCGACCACGATGAAGCTCCTGGGATCGTCGGGATTGAAGCTCTTGCCTTCCAGCGGATAGCGCAGATACCACAAGCTGCCCTTGACCTCGACCTGCTGCACCTCGAGATCGGAAATCGCGGTCAGCAGTTTCGGATCCCAATTGACCAGGCGCTTGTCCTTGTAGATCAGCCCCTCGCGGTGCAGTTCGACGAACACTTTTATCACCGCGCGCGACAGCCCCTCGTCCATGGTGAAACGTTCGCGCGACCAGTCGCAGGAGGCGCCAAGGCGCTTGAGCTGGTTGATGATGACGTCGCCGCTCTCGGCCTTCCATTGCCAGACGCGTTCGAGGAATTTGGCGCGCCCCATCTCGCGACGGCCCGGCTGCTGCCGCTCCATCAATTGCCGCTCGACCACCATCTGGGTGGCGATCCCTGCGTGATCGGTGCCGGGCTGCCACAGCACGTCGCGGCCGCGCATGCGCTGGAAGCGGCAGAGGATGTCCTGAATGGTGTTGTTGAGCGCGTGCCCCATATGCAGCGAGCCCGTCACGTTCGGCGGCGGGATCACCATCGTGAACGGCCTGGCATCGCGCCGATCGGGGCGGCCGGCGCGGAACGCGCGGCTGTCCTCCCAGATCACGGACATGCGGGCTTCGATATCGGCAGGCTGGTAGTTCTTCTCGATCATGGCGGTGCAATCATGGGGAATGGAGGCGCTAGAAAGCCGCAGCCGCGCGCCAAGTCAACACGACGGGAAGGCTGAAAGCTCCGATAAAGGGCGATGTAGTGGCTGAACAACGGCCGTTAAAGCCTTGTAGCGGCCGGCCTATTGGCGTCCGCGCGAAACCCGCTCGATTTCGGCCTTGACGATCCGCTCCACCAGCCCCGGCAGATTGTCGTCGAGCCACGACTTCAGCATCGGCCGCAGCATTTCCTTGACCAGGTCTTCCAGGGTCCGCGCATTGTTGCTGAGCACGGTATGGGCCAGCGTATTGAAGGCGGATTCGACCGCCGACACCGTCGAGCGCGACAGGATCGGCGGCGGTGGCGAGCTGCTTTCGAGCGGCGGCGGTTCGAACACCGGCGGCCGGTGCAGCGCCCTCGCCGCAGTGGCTTCGGCAAATTCGATGTCGTCGTGGGGCTCGACCTTGTGAAACGCCGGCTGCGGCGGTTCCGGCGGCGCCACCGCCATGTCGTCGGTGAGTTCGAACACCTCGCCGTCGGGCAGAGGGGGTCGGATCTCCTCGGGCGTGGTGGCTTCATCGAGGCCGTTGAGAAGTGCGTCGATGTCGTCCTGGCTGTTCGACACGGCGGCCGCGGGCGCAGCCGGAGCTGGTTTCGCGGGCGGCGGCGCCGGCTTCGCGGCCGGGGCTATCGCCGACGGCGGAATGTCTTTCATTGCCGGCTTGGCGGCCGGCGCGGCAGGTTTCGCAGGCTGTTCGGCGGCGGTCGCCGGCGGTTTCTCGCCGGCCGGCGGCTTGGCCTCGTCGTCGGCGATGATACGCCGGATCGACGCCAGAATCTCCTCCATCGAGGGCTCTTGGACCTTTGCAGGCTGCGTCATCTCCGACTCCAAATCATCCGCACGTTTTACACCAAGCCAAGGGTGATTTGCCGGTTCCGGATATGCGGTGCGGGAATTTCATCGCACAAGCCTGACTTGTCCCCAGATCAAGCGCCGCGCGACCGATCAGGCGCAGCCCGCCCCTGCACGGGGCACCGTGGCGCGCGGCCTGTCCCACAGAGCATGCGGCGCGAATCGCTCTGCTGCCTATATCAAAGGTATGTCACGGCAATATTTGATTGCAAGCAACGCGCCGGCAAACGCCGGCGGTGTCCTACGGCGATCAGCGTCCGTCGGGCGTGCGAACGCCGAACCAGCTGTCGCGGACCTGATGATAATGCACGCTCGGGTCATAGACGTCGGTCGGCAGGTTCATCACCTGCGGCGACAGCCGCCCGATCGCGTTCAGCACCGCATAGGACGCCACCACGCGATCATGCTGCGCGGTGACCAGCGCGACGCGCGCATTGACCAGCGCCTGCTGGGCATTCAACACGTCCAGCGTGGTGCGCTGACCGGCCTTGGCCTCCTCGCGCACGCCGTTGAGCGCGATCTCGGACGCCGTCACCTGGGATTGCGCGGAAGCCACCTGCGCCTTGCCCGCCACCAGCTGCCCCCAGGCGGTCACGGTGTTGGCGCGGGTCTGGTCGCGGGTCTGCTCCAGGACGAGGCGCTGCTGCGCCAGGTTTTCCTTGGACTGGCGGATCAGCGCATATTCGGCGCCGCCCTGATAGATCGGCGCCGAAATCTGCGCCACCGCGGAGGCGCCGAAGGAGCGGAAGATGGTCATGGATTGTTCGTAGGATTGCGAGACCGCAGCCTGCAGACTGATCGTGGGCAACAGCGCGCCTTCGTTGACCTTGACCGTGAGGTAGTTGACGTCGATGCCGAACATCGCCGCCGTCACGTTCGGATTCTCGATCAGGCTGAGATCGACCGCGCCAGGCAGCGTGGCGGGCAGGTAGCGATCGACCGGCGAGCCCGGCGCCAAGGCCTCCGGTTCGTTGCCGATGATGCGGCGGAAATTCGCCTTGGTCGTGACCAGGGTTGCTTCGGCGGCGAGCAGCTGGGTCTTGCCGGCGGCGAGCTGTGCTTCCGATTGCGCGACGTCGGTGCGCGTCACCTCGCCGACATTGAAGCGATCGCGGGTCTGCTTCAGCGTCTGATCGAGCACACGCACGTTGCTCTTCTGGACCTCGACGATCGCGGCGTCGCGCAGATAGTCCATGTAGATGGTGGCGGCCGACAGCAGCACCGTCTGTTCGAGCACCCGGAGCGCCTCGCGCGAGCCGGAAACCTGGCTCTCCGCCACGCGGGTCTTGTTGGCGGTTTGCTGGCCGTTGAAGAGCGTCTGGGTGACGGTCAGGCCGGCGCTGCGCGGCGCGTCGACGCCGTGAAACTCGGACCGCACGATGCCGTTCGGCGAGCCGCCCGAGGTGGTGTTGGTGTCGGTATATTGCTCGCCGGCGCTGGCCGTGAGCGCGACTTTCGGGCGATATCCGGAAAGCGCCTGCGGCACGTTCTCGTCGGTGGATCGGACCTGGGCGCGTTGCGAATTGAGCTGCGGATTGTTCTGGTAGGCACGCACCAGCGCGGCCTCGATGGTGTCGGCCAGGGCGGGCATCGGGCCCATACACGCCATCAGGAGGACCGCAGCCGCAGCTCCGGTCACCAACTTTACCCCACGCATCCCTGGTAATCCATTCTTGTCGCTGGCCGATTCGCGCGCGCTTGAACCGGGTTACGCTTCATTCCGAGTCAGTATCCCGCCCTACCTTATGCCCCGCACAGGCGCGGCGGAACCCCGCGCCGGGGTACGCCGGTGGAAACTCTCCACCTGCAGCTTCCGGGCCACACTTCTGATTCAGAACGGGATTTTAACAGCGCCAGGCGGCTAGAAAACGAACGCCGGGCGGCGCTCCAGGCCGGGCAATACCGGCGCCACCGCGTCGAAAAGAGCCCGATGGCCGAAATCGCCGTGGGAATGGGTCACGATCATGGCCCGGGGCGGCTTGGAGATCCCGAAAACCCCGACCAGCCGGCCACCTTCCCTGAGCTGTTGATAAAGCCCTTCGGGTGTGATCTCGGTCGAGCCATCCAGCACGATCACGTCATAGGGCGCATCCGCCGGATCCCCGGCAGCGGCCTCGGCAGGGCGAAAGGTCACGTTGCCGAGCCCGAGCCCGGCCAGGATTTCCCCGGCCTTGGCGGCATGGCCCGGGTCGGTTTCGGTTGCGATCACCTGCCCGGCGAGCATAGCGACCAGCGCCGCCGCATATCCGGTCGCGCAACCTGCGACCAGTACCTTGTCGGCGGACCCGATCTCGGCGGCCTGCAGCATCTTCGCAATGACCGCCGGCTTGATCAGGAACCGCTTCACCGGGCCCCCATCGCTGACATCGAGATCGAGGTCGAGATAGGCGAGCGCCCGCAGGTTCTCCGGAACGAACGCCTCGCGCGGCACCGTCAGCATGGCATCGATGATCCGGAGGTCGGTGACGTCGCTGGGACGCACCTGGCCGTCGACCATTTTCTGGCGCGCGGTGGCAAATCCGGACATGGGCGGACCCTCAGGGATAACGCGGGCAAAGCCCCTCGCTTGCGGGAGCTGGAAGCGGCCACATCTCTGGTACAAACTTCACTAAAACGCAACGCCGATCGCGAGGCGAAGCCCGCGATCCGCTCTTGTCGGTTGGGCCGCTTTTGATCCGCGGCAATCGCCCTATTCGATCGTCACCGCGAGCCGCGCGATCAGGCGCGCCACCTCGTCCAGATCTGCCGCATCGTGCTCCCTGACGGCCTGCGCGAGCCGGACCAGGCATTCATCGTCACTCATCGCGGGGACGTCGCACGGAACGATCGAGGGCATCGGTCGTTCGAGAGCGCTCTGGATGTCTGACATCGAATCACCTTCCGTGACGAAAACCCCGGCACCATCGAGGCTCGTCACGGAATAAGTCGATTTGGCGGCATTTCGCAGCACGGAAACGTGAGCGGTCAGGCGCCTCGAAGCCATTTGCGGAGGCGCGACCGGACCGACAAATCCTTGTGGTCCAGATAGTTCCGGCCCGATATTGACACCGCGCCCGAGCCTGCGATTTCGTCCTTTGCAAGCCGTAACGGCTTTGTTATACGCTGCCCGCGTGCGAACGCCTGTTTCGCCCTATTCCTCGGTAGCTCAGCGGTAGAGCATTCGACTGTTAATCGAATGGTCGCTGGTTCGAATCCAGCCCGGGGAGCCAGTTGGCCGTTTGGCCCCGTTCAGGACCGTTGGCGAACCTCCCATAAGCGCAAAGTTAGCCCTGTAAAATAACGGCTTCCCCGTAACCGTCCCGGTTGGGGCCGTACGCTTCCTAGCTAAACCTCGGCCACCGCGTCACCCCACGGCTGGAACGCCTCGGTGGCGCCGCTGTTGGTCCCGCCTTTGCGCAGAACGATGCTTGGGCAAGCGAACTTCATCGGCAGGGTCTGGATGCGCGCCTCTTCGTAGTCGAACCGCGCCCGCAACGCTTCTCGCGTTTGTGCCGGCAGACGCACGTCGCCGATCACCACCGCGCCTTCGCTGGCATCGATACGAGGCTGATGGATCGCAGCGTCGAGATCCATCCCATAGTCCATGACGAAGGACAGCATCTGTGTCACCGCCGGCAGGATGCGACGCCCGCCCGAGGCGCCGAGGGCGAGCCGCCGGCCATCGGCGGTCCGAGCCAGCACCGGCGTGTAATTGGTGAGGCAACGCTTGCCGGGCTCCAACGAATTGGTTCCGCCCGGCTTGGGATCAAACCACATGATGCCGTTGTTCATCGTCACGCCGGTTTGCGGCAGCACGAATTTGGAGCCGAAGGTCGACAGCAGGGTTTGCGTCACCGCCGCCATGTTGCCTTCGCGATCGACCACCGAGAAATGCGTGGTGCAGGCAGGCGCCAGATGCTCGGCGCCAAGTGCGCGGCGGCCGTCGGCGTCGCCCATATCCTGTAACCGTTCCCGGTAGGCTGATTGCAGCGCCAGGGCATAGGCCGTGTAGGCCGACGCATCTGGCGCGCCGCCTTCGGGTTTCAGGCTCTGTCCCAGCAGGCGCAGGGCATGGGCCAAGGTCGGGCCGCAGGTGAGTTCCGGCGTCGCGTAAACCTTGCCGCCCCGATAAGGAATTGTCAGCGGCTCCCGAAAATAGGCGCGGAAGGAAGCGAGGTCTTCGACCGACAGGGCACCCCCGCCTGCTCGCACGTCGGACGCAAGGCTGCGCGCCAAATCGCCTTGGTAGAAATCGCGCGGTCCCTGCGCAGCCAGATGGGCCAAGGTGGCCCTGAGCCCTTCCTGCGGCAGGCGGACGCTGGACTTGATGCCCCACTGCGCATTCGGCGGCAGGCCGTCCTGGAGATAGGCAGTCGCGCTCGCCGGGTAACGTCGCAGATCTGCTGCCGAACTGGCGATCATCAGCGTGGTCCACCAATCCACCAGTAGACCTTCGCCGGCGAGATCGACGCTGGGTCCCAGCAACTCTTGCCAGGGCAGTTTCGCGTGGCGGCGGTGAGCTTCTTCCATGCCCGCCACCACGCCGGGCACGGCGATCGAACCGGGACCGTGAAGATTGCGATCGTCCTTGACCCGCGCCCAGGGAAAAATATCGGAAGCGGCATCATCGCCCGCCAGCGGATAGTCGTCGAGACTGAGGCTGCCCGGCGCTCGCATACCGTAATCGATCACTTCATAGCGGTTCTCACGCGCGCGGTAGAGCACCATCGCCCCACCACCGCCGACGCCACTCATCCAAGGCTCCAGCACGCCGAGCGCGAAGGTGGTCGCAATCACCGCGTCCACGCAGTCGCCGCCGGCCGCCAGCACCTCGACGCCGACCTCGGCCGCTCTACGTGATTGTGCGGCGACGATGCCGCCGCCGGAGATAACTGCCGATTTGCGGGTTCGCTGAGTATTGCTGAACTGGTCGCTCATGTTGTCGCATCGCGAGATCGTCGGGAACGTGGATGGTCACCCATGCTGGTGTTCTACGAGGCCGCGCGCTGACAGTCAAAATCCGCAGCAAGACGCGGCCGTCTTGCCTGCACTGGTCCGCCGCAGCGCGAAAGGCCGACATTGACGCCTCCGATAAGCGTGTCGGCTAACGGGCGGACCGACGACGGAATTTGCCAACCAGAGGTCTAGCCCAACGCGCCGAGTTGGTTCATGATCCCGTCGCGTTCCCGCTGACGGGAATGCCAACACAAATCAACAAACATCACTGAAAGCACAGGGAAACGCCATCGAACAATAACGAGGAGGAAGCACCATGACTGCGACGACCATTGCCCCCGGTTCAATGTCGGAAGTCGAACATCAGTCGGCCCTGCGCCGTGCCGTGATCGCGAGCACCGTCGGGACTACCATCGAATGGTACGACTTCCTCATCTACAGCACGGTGACTGGCCTCGTCTTCAACAAGGTCTACTTCCCCGGCTCCGACCCCTGGATCGGCACGCTGCAGGCGTTCGGCGTCTACTTCATCGGCTTCGTCGCCCGGCCGATCGGGGCCGTGATCTTCGGCCATTATGGCGACCGCATCGGCCGCAAGGCGACCCTGATCGTGACCCTGCTGATGACGGGCATTGCGACCGCCGCGGTCGGCCTGGTGCCGGGCTACGACAAGATCGGCATCTGGGGGGCGGTCATCCTCACCTTCCTGCGCCTGATCCAGGGCATCGGCGTCGGCGGCGAATGGGGCGGCTCGGTGTTGCTGGCGATGGAGTGGGCCCAGACCAACAAGAACCGCGGCTTCCTCACCTCATGGCCGCAATTCGGCGCGCCGGCGGGACTGTTCCTCGCCAACGTCGCGGTGCTGTTCTTCAGCTGGTACTCGGGCGACCAATTCCTGGCCTGGGGCTGGCGCATCCCGTTCCTGATGAGCATCATCATGGTAGCGATCGGACTCTGGATCCGTCTCGGCATCCTCGAGACCCCGGTGTTCCAACGCCTCGTCGCCGAGAAGAAGATCGAGCGCGCGCCGATCATCGAAGTGCTGAAGCGTCAGCCGCGCGAGGTGATCCTGTCCGCGCTGCTGCGGATGGCCGAGCAGACCCCCGGATACATCTTCAACGCCTTCGTGCTCACCTACGGCACGCTGGTGGTGGGGGCCTCCCGCAATCTGCTGCTCTCGGGACTCGTCGCCATGACATTCCTCGGCTTCATCACGGCGCCGATCGCCGGCTGGTTCTCGGATCGCGTCGGCCGCCGGGCAGTCTTCATTGGCGGCTGCGTGTTCGTTGCCGCGTTCACCTTCGTCTATTTCGCGATGCTCGACACCAAGGATCCGACGCTCATCTTCATTGCCGTGGCACTCTCGTTCATTCCCGTCATGGTCATGTACGGCCCGGAAGCAGCCCTGATCGCGGAGGCGTTCACGCCGCGGCTGCGCTATAGCGGCGCCTCGATCGGCTATCAGCTCGCCTCGATCATCGCAGGCGGCCCGGCGCCGTTCGTCTCGACCTGGCTGTTCTCGACCTATCATTCCGCGTTTCCGATCGGTCTCTACGTCTGCGTCTGCGCAGCGATCAGCATCTGCGCGGCATTGCTGCTCCCCGACCAGACCAACAAGGAAATTGCCCACGAGGTGAACTACGGCAACGCCTGAAGCGTCCCCGCGCGCCCGGCCGCATCAGGCCGGGCGCCACGCGGCACGCGCGGGATGCCCTGTGATCGAGAGCAACCTCAAACCGTCTTCAGTGACCGCCCGAATAGTCCGCGCGGCTCGGCGCTTTGCCTGAGGGCGGCACGTCGAGGCGCACCGCGATGCCTTCGAGTTCAGCGCTCGGGGCGGGATAGAGTTTCATGACCAGCGGATCGTGCCCGGGGACGATATGGCTCTCGTCGGGGGCGAGTGCGAGCAGGCGATCGAATCCCTCCAGCATTTCGCCGATATGGAAGGCGGTCGTGAAGGGACGGGAGCTGGCCATGTTCTCATAGAAATGAGTCACGTCGGAGGCGAGCACGACAAAGCCGCGGGCCGTCTTGACGCGGACGAATTGCAGCCCCGCCGAATGACCGCCGACCGCATGCACGCTCAGGCCGGGCGCGAGTTCGGCGTCGCCATTGTAGAACAGCACGCGACGGGCGTAGTTCAGCCGCACGATACCGCAGATATCCTCGACCTCGAAGGAATGCGACAGCCTGGGATAATGCATGTAGCGCCCGGTAGCATAGGCCAGTTCGCGCTCCTGCAGATGAAACCGCGCTTTCGGAAAGCGGTCGAAATTGCCGACATGGTCGTAATGCAGATGGGTGAGGATGACATCTTCGACCGCATTTGCATCGATGCCGAGGGCGGCGAGCCCCTCCACGGGATCGCGCAGGAAAGTGCGTTGGCGCCGTGCGGATACTTCGGCGTTGAAGCCGGTGTCGATCACAAAGGTCCGGCCGCCGCCCCTCGCGACCCACACGAAGTAATCCATCGGCATCGGCCCGTCATGCGGATCGCCGCCGATGAAATGCGCGCTGCGTTGCGCGTCGCGGGTGGCATAGCGGATGGCAAATAGCTCGTAATCGATTTCGGTCATGATGTTTTCCGCTCCGTTTCGCGTTCAAACCGTTTCAATGCCCGGACGCCATGCCGAGATAAGCATCCTTCAACTCAGGCGAGGCCGCCAGCGTCTTCGGGTCGCCCTCGAGCACGACCGAACCGCGCATCAGCACATAGGCGTGGGACGCCACCGAGAGCGCGACGGCAACGTTCTGCTCGACCAGGATGCCGCCGATGCCCATCTCGCGCCTGATACGGTCGATCGCCTGATGCACGCTCTCGACCACCAGCGGCGCTAGTCCAAGCGACGGCTCGTCCATCAGGATGAAATTCGGGCGCGACATCAGGGCGCGGCCGATCGCCAGCATCTGTTGTTCGCCACCCGACAGCGTGCCGCCGAACTGGCGGCGGCGCTCGCCCAGCCTCGGAAACAGCGCGTAGACGTCGGCGAGCTGCTCGCGCACCTCGGCGCGGCTCCGCACCACGCCGCCGACCTGCAGGTTCTCTTCCACCGTCATCTTCCTGAAAATCCTGCGGCCCTCCGGGACCAGCGCGATGCCGGCGCGGGCGGCGAGATGCGCAGGCCAGCCCGACAGATCGCGCCCGTCGAGCAGAATGCGGCCCGCCGACGGTCTTACGAGCCCCATGATCGCCTTGATGGTGGTGCTCTTGCCGGCGCCGTTGGCGCCTAGCAGCGCGATGATCTGGCCCTTCTCGACCACAAGATTGACGCCATGCAGCACCTCGATCTCGCCATAGGCGGCGTGCAGGTTCTCAGCGGCGAGCGTCATCGCTGCCTCCGCCGATCAGCTGGTTCATGCCGAGATAGGCGCGGATCACTTCGGGCTCGCTTTGCGCCATAGCCGGCGTGCCGGTGAAGATGTGATGGCCCTGGTTGATGACGGTGACCCGATGGCAGAGCCGTCCGACCAGTTCGAGATCGTGCTCGATCAGCAGCTGCGCGCAGCCTGCCGCGGCGATGCCCTGCACCAGCGCTGCGAGCCGCTCGCGTTCGTCCTCGGTGAGACCGGTCGCGGGCTCATCCAGCAGCAGGAGTTTTGGCTCTGACACGATGGCGCGGGCGATCTCCACAAAATGCCGGCGGCCGAACGGCAGTGACTTCACGACCGCGCCGGAGACGTCAGTGAGCCCGACCCGCTCCAGCGTGCGGTTCACGGATTGCGCGATGCCTCCGGCCGACAGCGGCTGGAACACGGAGGCCCATCCACTTGCCCGCGCGAACCAATGGCTCGCAAGCCCGGCTGCGACGTTTTCGTAGACCGTCAGTTGGTCCGCGAGCCGGACTTTCTGGAACGTGCGCGCGATGCCGCCGCGCGCCCGCCGGTGCTGCGGCATCCGCTGGATATCTCGATCGCCAAAGCGGATCGCGCCGCCATCGATCCGCAACACGCCAGTGATACAGGACACCAGCGTCGATTTTCCCGCGCCGTTGGGGCCGATCAGGCCAAGCACTTCGCCCGGCGAAACCGACAGACTGATGTCGCTCAGCGCCTGCAGGCCGCCGAAACGTTTGGACACAGCTGTGAGTTCGAGCACGCTCATTTGCGCAGCCGTTCGACCAGGCCGCCGATCCCTGTCGGCAGGAACCAGAGCACGAAAAGCACCATCGTTCCGTAGACCAGGAGACGAAGATTGTCCTCGCCCAGCGCCCGCAAGCCTTCGGGGATCATGGTCAGCATCACGCTGGCGACGACACCGCCGAGCGGACTACCGATGCCGCCGACCACCGCCATCATCATGTAGCGGAAGGATTCCTGCTCGTTGAACAGATCGGGCGTGAGGAACCGGACATAGGCCGCGAACAAGGCGCCGGACAATCCGGCGATCCCGGCCGAAACCGTGAACGCGATCAGCTTCACGGCGAAGGTGTTGATGCCGCTCGCCTGCGCCGCAATCTCGTCGTGCCGCACCATCTTCAGGACGACGCCGAGCGCGCTGTAGCGGTCGATGTAGGCGAGCGCGGCCAGCATCGCCACGCACACCGCAAGCATGATGAGGTACCAGGTCTGCTTGTCGATGCCGCCGGTGGGAATGCCGATCAGGCCCATCGGCCCGCGGGTGATGTCGACCGAATTGGTCAGCAGCTGGTAGACCAGGATGCCGAAACCGAGCGTGCCGATCGCGAGATAATGACCCTTCAGCCGCGCGGCCGGCAGCCCCAGCAGGAAGCCGCAGAGCATGGCGAGCAGCACGCCATAAAACCCCGCGAGCATTGGCGGATAGCCCTGCTTGGCGAGCACACCGAGCGTATAGGCCCCGATGCCGACGAAACCGGCCTGCCCGAACGACAACAGGCCGGTCAGGCCGGTCAAAAGGTTGATGCTGAAGACCGCGAGGCTGAAGATCAACGCAGTAATCACCATGTTGATCCAGAACGCGCCGAAGGTGAGCGGCAGGCCTGCTAGAACCACAACAGCCGCGATCGGCAACACCCGCCTAGACATTCTCGTCGACCCTTTCGGGCACCAGACCGCGCGGGAAAAAGATCAGCGTCAACACCAGCAGGCCAAACGCGATCGAGGTCGAATAGGCGTTGGAAATGTAGACCGCCGCAAAGCTCTGGATCATCCCGATCAGCAGCGCGCCGAGAATGGTGCCGTTGACATTGCCAAAACCGCCGAGGATGATCGCCGCGAATGCATTGAGCATTTCGGTGCGGCCCATGTCGGGCGCGATCATGTTCACGGGGCCGGCGAGCGCGCCGGCGGCGGCCGCCATCATCGAGCCGATCACCAGCGCCAGCCGCGATACCTGATTGACGTCGATGCCCATGGCAGACGCCGTTTCGTGATCCTCGGACACCGCGCGAAACTTGCGGCCGAGGCTGGTATATTGCACGAGCCACCACAGCCCCAGCAGGAGGGCGGCGCTCGCGGCCACGCAGAGCAGGCGCTGCACGCTGATGCCCACGGTGCCTAAGGTGATCGATGTTTCGTTATAGATAGTCTCGAACGGCCGCGGCGTCGTGCCCCAGACCAGTTCGGCCAGGTTCACCAGGATGATCGACATGCCCATCGAGGCGATCAGGCCGTTGAGCTCGACGCCGCGAAACGGACGAAACGCGGTGCGCTCCAGGATCACGCCGAGTCCGGCATTCACCGCCATGGCGGCGGCGATCGCGCCGACATAGCCGACATAGGGTACGGCGGTGTAGGCGACGAAGGCGCCGATCATCACCGACTGGCCCTCGGCGAAGTTGACCATGCGCATCACGCCGAATGTCAGGGTGAGACCGACGGCAACCAGCGCGTAGCCGCCGGACAGCACCAGGCCGTTGACGACAATCTGCTCGAACATCTTATTGAACGACTTCGATGCTGCCGTCCGGTTTGGTGCGGATGAAGACGAAGTTCAGCCCGTCAGGCCTGGCCCCGCGCTGCTCGTCGAACTCGTAATGTCCGAGCACCAGATCGGCTTTCGTCGCCGCCATCGCCTTCAGGTAGCCGTCCGCCTGCGGGCCGCCGCGCTTGATCGCGTCCGCCACCAGGCGCACCGCGTCGTAGCTCGCGACGTCCCAGTAGGTCACGTCATGGGCCTCGTTCAGCTCCTTTTGCGCCCTCGCCTCGAGCTTGGCGACGAATTCCTTTTGCGCCGGTGTGTTGGTTTCGCTCGTCACGAAGAAGGACGCGCGCACCAGTCCGATCTTGCCTGCCTGCAGGCCGACCTGGCGCTCGAAGATGCGCGGCGGCGGCGGGTAGTCCGAGAACAGTGGCGTGGTGATGCCGGCTTCGGCGTATTGCTTGACGAAATTCGCCGCCTGCACCGCCGAGATCGACACGATGACGAGATCGGGCTTCGAAGCCGGAATCCGCGTGATGGTCGCATACCAGTTGGTGTCGTTGCGATCTTGCGTAACGTCGAGCACGACCTTCTTGCCGGCCTTCTGCATCAGCGCGACCATGTTCTTGCGGAAGGTGAGTCCGAAATCATTGTTCTCGACAATGATCGCGACCGATTCGAACTTGAAGTCCTTCGCCAGCAGCGCCGCCTCGCGCTGTTGCGAATAGCGGTTCTGCATCGAGCTCTGGAACACGTACGGGCCGGCGTCGCCCGCGATCTGGTCGGCGGTCGAGATATTGACCAATAGCGGCACCTTCTCGTCGCTCGCGACCTGCGCGGCGGCGACCGAGGCGCTGGAACACCACTCGCCGATCAGCAATTGCACTTTCTCCTGGCTGATCAGCCGCTCGGCCTGATCGTGCGCGGCCCGCGGCTCGCACTGGCTGTCGCCGATCGCGAGTTCGATCTTGTAACCGCCGGCGAGGTCTTGCGCATTCACCTCCTCGGCCGCGATCGTGGCTGCGATGCGGTTGGTCTTGCCGGCCCACGCGGTGTTGCCGGTGAGCGGCAGCAAGATGCCGACCTTGACGGTACCCTTGCTGCCGGCCTGCGCTGACGCGGCCGACGGCGCGGCAAGCAGCAGCGCGGCGGCGAGCGCAGCGAAATGGCTTTTCATGGTAATCCTCCCTGTCGCGTCCGTTCTCAGCTCATCTCGATCGCGCGCTTGTTGCCCAGCGCCTTCGGGAACTTCTCTTCCGCCGCCCATGCGATCATCGAGGCATCGCGGATCGCGGTCAGGAAATCGCCGGGTACATTGTTGCAATCACCCGCCATCACCCAGGGCACGCCCGCTTCATCGGCCAGTCGCTGAACGTCGCGCAGCGGACGCGCGCCGATGGCCAGCACGATGATGTCGCCTGCGGGGTGGCGCACGATGTCCTGCCCGCTGCGGCACAGGATCGCATCGCCTTCGATCGAGACGACCGGCGCATCCGTGACAATCTGCGCCTTGGCATCCCGCAGGCGCAGCAGCACATCCCAGCGATTGTTGCGCGCCATCTCCTTGGCCACGACGCTTTGGCCTTCGAGGATGACGACGCGCTTTGCGCGTTTGGCGATGCACTCGGCGGTTTCGATGCCGACCATGCCGCCGCCGACCACGGTCACATCAGAACCCTCGGGGATCAGCTCGGGCCGGCGCAACACATCCCATGCCTGCAACATCGGAACATCGGTGTTGGCGGGGAACGGGGCATCGCGCGGCACGGCGCCGGTCGCGATCACGATCAGGTCCGGCCGGTAGGCGCGGATGCGCTCGAGGGTCGGCTCGATGCCGGTCCGGATCGGCACCTCGAGCTGCTCCAGCGCCGCAACCCGGTAGGTCCACACCCCCGAGACGTCTTCCTTGTCGGGAGCGGCCAGCGCGAGGTCCATCTGACCGCCGGCCTGAGGCTTGTGCTCCCACACCTCGACTTGCCGGCCGTTCGCCGCGAAGACGCGTGCGGCTTCGAGACCCGCGACCCCGCCGCCGATGACGAGCACGCGGCCATCCTGCTGCTTGATGCCGTCGAGTCCCGGCTCGAGTTTTGCCAACGTTTCGAATTCGGTGCCGACGAGCGGGTTCTGGACGCAGGCGACGTCGAGCTCGAGCGTCAGCCGTTCGAAGCAGACATTGCAGGAGATGCAAGGGCGGATCGGCCGCTTTACTTCGCCAAAAGCCTTCAGACACCAGTGCGGATCGGCCACCAGCGCCCGGCACAGCGCGATATAGTCGGCACTGCCGGCCTGCAGTACGCCTTCCGCATCCTCAGGCGTCAACATGCGTCCGGCCATGATGACGGGTACGGTCACCGCATCCTTGATCGGGCGGGCATACGGCTCGAGGAAGCGGCGCGGAAACGACGGCGGCTGGATGCAATAGCGCGACAGTTCCGGCGTCTCGTTGGTACCTCCGGACAGATCGATCGCAATCACGCCAGCGGCTTCCAACGCCTTCGACAGCGTTACGATGTCATCGACGGAGTAGCCGCCATCGGCATATTCGGTCGCCGACAGCCGCACCATCAAGGGAAAGTCGGGCAGTTCGGAACGGATCAGCCGCACCGTTTCCATCAACAGCCGCATGCGGTTTTCGATCGGGCCGCCATAGTCATCCTCGCGGTGGTTGTGGCGCGGGGTGAGGAATTGCTGAAACAGATAGCCGTTGGCGGCGTGCAGCTCGATCGCGTCATAGCCTGACCGGTAGAGCCTGACCGCGCTGGCCAAAAACTGCTGCTGGATCTCGGCGATGTCGTGCTTCGTTAGCGGGCGGACTTCATCGCCGGTCGCCGGATTTTTCCCGGGCGAAGGGCCGACCGGCTCCATGCCGAGAACCGAGCGGCGCAGCAGCATGCCGCGATGATTGAGCTGGCCGCAGACCAGCGCGCCGCCCTGATGGATCGCCTTGGTCAGGTCGGCCAAGCCCGGGATGAAGCGATCGTCGAAGATGCAGAGCGAGGCCCGATGATTGCGCGCATTGCCGGAGACCACCATCGCCTCGGTGATGATCATCGCGGCGCCGCCCCGCGCCCGCTCGGCATAGTAGATCTTGTCGCGCTCGGTGGAGAAGCCGTCGGTGGTGCCGAAGTTGGTCCCCATCGGGCCCATCACCACGCGGTTCCTGAGTCGCAGCGGGCCCATCCGGCCCGGCTGTTGCAACAACATCGCCGGCTTGCGGTCGGGTGCCAGCATCAGCCGGACTTTGCGCGTTCCGCCGCCTGCTTCACGCGCTCCGGGTCGGCCGCGATCTTGACCCCTGCCCGCTCCTGCTCGAGCAGCATCACCGCGCGGGAGTCGCGCCCTTCCCAGCCGCGGTTGCAGGCTTCCCGCATCTCGGCATAGGCGAGATTGCAGATGCGCATGGGCACGCCGAGCTCGCGTCCGAGTTCGGTCGCGAGCTTGACGTCCTTGGTGGCGAGTTTCAGCGCAAAATTCGCCGGATCGTAGATGCCGGGCAGGAACTGATCGAGCAGGCCGTCGAAGGTGAGCCGGCGGCCGCCGACGCCCTGGCGCACCGCTTCCCATAGCGCCACCGGGTCCATGCCGGCCTTCACGCCCATGGTGAAGGTTTCCGCGAGCGCGCAGGTGATCGCATAGCCCGACATGTTGTGCACGAGCTTGGCGACGGTTGCGGTGCCGATCGGTCCGATATAGGCCGGGCGATCGGCCATCGCGTCGAGTACGGATTTGTGCCGGTCATAGGCGGCCTTGTCGCCGCCGACCCAGATCGCCATCTTGCGCGACGCCGCACCCGACGGCCCGCCGCTGACAGGCGCATCGAGCATCACCGCGCCCTTTTCGGCAAAAGCCTCATGAATCTTCTTCACGACGCTTTGCGCGTTGGTCGACAGGTCGAAATAAACCGCGCCCTTCTTGACCCCTTCGATCAGGCCATCGGCGCCCAGCGCAACGCGTTCGACATCGGCGGGCTCGGGCAGCGAGGAGAAGATCACGTCGGATTTTTCGGCCAGCGCCCGCGGCGTATCCGCCCACTCCGCGCCGGCCTGCAAATGATGCCCCGCCGATTGCCGGTGCAGGTCGTGCACTACGACCTTGTATCCGGCCTTGAGAAGGTTGGTGGCCATCCTGCCACCCATGGTGCCGAGCCCGACAAATCCGACGACGACGTCACTGGCCATGGTCACTTCTCCTTGTCTTCAACCAGCACCGTATAGGCGACCTGGGCCGCCGACATCGCGGCGGGCCAGCCGGCATAGAACGCCATGTGGGTGATGACTTCGGTGATCTCTTCCTGGGTGACGCCGTTGTCGATCGCGCGCGTCAGATGCGACACCAGCTGCTCCGGCCGGTAGGTCGCGACCAGCGCCGCCACCGTGATCAGGCTGCGGTCGCGCTTCGAAAGCGCCTTGCGCTCCCACAGGTCGCCGTAAATGACGTCGTTGGTGTAATCGACCAGTGCCGGCGTGAACGCCTTGATACGGTCGCGTTTGGCGGAAGGCGGTGCCTTGGCCATGCGTCTCTCCCCTGTTTGTCTTGATGCCGCGCGTTTCGCGGTCGTTGAAGCGAAGACCGACGTTTCCCTAGCATCGCCGAATGGAGGTGTCGACCAGCGCAAATCGCCGGGCTGGCACGCGGATGAGGTTCGCGCGCGGTCGTTCGCGTCCGCATGCGACCTTCGGTCGCTTGGAGTCTGACCGCCTATGGCTCTAACTTCGCGTTGCTACCTCCAGGAGAGTAAAATGACATTTCAGGTTGTTAGTTTGAGCTACGATTTTCATACTGGCATGGCGACGGCCATTCTGACCCAACCGGCAGCGGGGACCGTCACGGTTCCCAGCACCGTCCAAATCACCTACTCCCTCTCTACGCAGGTTCCCGGGATTCCGCCGACCACCCCTTCAGCCTCATTTCCGCAGGACATCAAAAACGGCGCGCGGGAAGTGCTGGTCCAGCAGATCATGCCAGCGCTTCAGTAGCGGCTCTCATCGACGCCCAATGAATGCTCCACAGCGCCGTGCCTGTCGGTCACATCGGCCGACATGCGCGCGCTCGATCCCCTATTGCTCGAAGACGGCCCGGCAGGCATCGCTCAGGTTCGACTTCTGCCGCCTGAGGCAGGCGGTGATCGCCCGGACGTTGGGGATTTCGCCGGCGCAGAGGCGATAGACGTCGGGCGTGCAGGCCCGTTTCTGTTCGGGCGTCGCGAGGTCGGCTGACGCGGAGCCGGCCGCGAACAGCGAGAGCAAGACACTGAGCGCCGAAAACCGTGCAATCCTGGCCTTCATGACTGCATTCCCTTGAGCTGTGCGGACGCCACAACGGCGTCATGGTCAAGTCTTGGCAAATACCGAAAATAATCCAGCCAGAATGTGATTTTTCTCACACTTGGCGGTCGCCGGGCCGGACTAGGTTCCACGCCGGGGATCAATACATCCGTAACCACGTCAGCCGGGATCGTCGGATCGATAAAATTTGAGCGATCTGTTCAAGCCGGAAACAAAGGAGTTTTGAGACCTTGCGCTCTCCAAACCGGAGGGCGCGATGAGCGAAGTTGAATACGACCGATTGCTGGAGGCCGTCAGAATGGCGATCGAGCCCGCACCGCAGGACCATATGGTCCAGCCCCGGACTTTCTGTCCGCCAACCCCGCCCAAGGCCGTCAACGACAATACGTCGGTCTGGCCAATCATTCCGTTCCCGGAAGGCTGGTTCGCCGCCTGCTGAGCAAGCTCGGCAACCTCGCGCGGCCTCATCAATAATCACTGCAAGTCATTGATTAAATTGATGGAGGCCACGACCAGAATTGAACTGGTGTACACGGTTTTGCAGACCGTTGCGTAACCACTCCGCCACGTGGCCCCATGGGGGCGAACTCATATACGGACCCACCGGGATAGGCAACCAAAGCGGAATTCAGGCCCGCTTGCGGCGCCGATAATCCCGTTTCGGTTTTGGCCTCGGCGCAAGCGCCGGCATCGTAAGCTGCGCATCGCGGTATTTCGCCAGCATCCGCTCGAAGCTTGCATGCAGCGTCGCGGCGATATCGGGCCGCTTCTCGATGGCAGAAAGCAGCATCGCCGCCGCCTCGATCGTCGACAGGCCGTCGCCGCGCGGCTCGCGGCGCAGTTTTCCGTAACGCGACGGCTGCTTCGGGCCGAGGATGACGCGCTGGCATTTCAGCATCCAGGCATTGCGCCACCACAGTGCCTTGGCCTGGCTCCAGGTGCCGTCGAGCAGCACGATGCCCTCGATGTCCTTCAGGATGGCGCGCTGGTTGTCCTCGATCTCGCCCTTGCGGTTGATGGCGACGATGTCTCGATCGGTGGCGAACTCCGAAACCTTCGCGGAGCCGAGATAGAGCACCGCCCAGCGCGAGGGGTCGGCGACCGGCCGGCCCAGCGCCTTGGCAAGGCTCGGCCACGACAGCCCGATCTTCACGACCGCATTCCTGAAATGCAGCGCCGTCAGCCGCGCGGTGCCGAGCGCCCTGTCCTGCTCCTGCGGATGCTGCAGAATCAACAGCGAGATGCGGCTCTCGATCGGAGTGATGCTGTCGCAGACGCAGAGCGGTTGCGGTTTAAGGCAGCTTGGGCAGTCGGGGATCGCCTCAACCGCGGCGGCCGTGTCAGCTTCGGATTGTTTCGACATGCGCCCGCTATACGCCGCGTCGTGGCCGGGTTCAAAGCTATTCTGCCGGGGCGGCGATTGCGCGCGGCTCGGATCGCCGCCGCAGCCGGTCGATCAGCAGATAGATCACCGGCGTCGTGTACAGCGTCAGGATCTGCGAGACGAACAGCCCGCCGATGATGGTGATGCCGAGCGGCCGGCGCAATTCGGTACCGGGACCGGTGGCGATCACGAGCGGAATGCCGGCGAACAGCGCCGCCATGGTGGTCATCAGAATGGGCCGGAATCTCGCGCTGCAAGCCTCAAAAATGGCGTCCGCCGACGACAGGCCGCGGTGGCGCTCGGCGTCCAGGGCAAAATCCACCATCATGATGCCGTTCTTCTTGACGATGCCGATCAGCAGGATGATGCCGATGAAGGCGATCACCGTCAGCGGCGTGTTGGTCACCTGCAGCGCCAACAACGCACCGAGCCCCGCCGACGGCAGCGTCGAGATGATGGTCAGGGGATGCACGAGGCTTTCGTAGAGCACGCCGAGCACGATATACATCGCCACCAGCGCGCCGAGGATCAACAGCGGCTGCCGGCTGTTGGTCTTGCCGAAATCGCCGGCATTGCCGTCGAAACTGCCGCGGATGCCCTCGGGCATGTGCAGTTCGTCCACCGCGCGCTGGATATTCGTGGTGGCAACCTCCAGCGGCACGTCGGGAAGCAGGTTGAACGACACCGTGGTCGATGGAACGGACTGCGAGTGAAACACCGCGAGCGGCGACAATCCGCGCTGGTAATGGACCACTGACGACAGCGGCACCTGCGTATCGTTGGCGCCGGCCACGAAGACATGCTCGAGGTTGGAGGGATCGCTCTGGAACTTCGGATCGATCTCCAGCACCACCCTGTACTGGTTGCGCTGGGTATAGACGATCGATATCTGCCGCTGCGAGAACGCGTTGTTGAGCGCGTTGTCGATATCCTGAACCTGGACGCCGAGGCTTGCGGCCGCCCTGCGGTCGATCGACAGCGACAATTGCAGGCCGCCGGGATCGCGGTCGCTGGAAATGTCGGTAATGCCTTCGACGGTCTCCATCCGCTTGGCAATCAGCGGCGCCCATTTCTGCAGTAAATCCAGATCGGTGCTCGACAGCGTGTATTGGTAGTTGGAGTCGCTCTGCCGGCCGCCGGCGCGAATATCCTGCACCGCGAACATGAACAGCCTTATCCCTGCGACCATTCCGAGGTCCTTGCGCAGGCGATCGATCACCAGCGCCGTCGTCAATCCGTCCCGCTCGGCGGGGGGTTTGAGGGTGATATACATGGTGCCGCGATTGGAAACACCGCCGAGGATCGATCCGATCCCCGCCACCGCCGGATCGGCCATCACGATATCGGCGAGTTGCTGCTGCAATCCGAGCATCGCCTGGAACGAGATGTCGGGCGAGGCCCGCGTCGCCCCGATCACGAAGCCGGAATCGTCGACGGGGAAATAGCTCTTCGGGGTCTTGATATAGAGCGTCACCGTCAACGCGATGGTGGCGAAGAACACCATCAGCGTCAGCAACGGGAAGCCCAGCACGGTCCGCAGCGTGCGGGCGTAGAACGCCACCATGCGCGACAACGCGCCCTCGACGACACGGTCGAACCGGGTCGCGCTGCCGGAGGTCACCTCCCTGATGTGATGGGCGCAAATCATCGGCGTGATCGTCAGCGACACCACGGTGGAAACCACGACGGCAAAGGTCAGCGTCAACGAGAATTCCCGCAATAGCCGGCCGACCGCCCCGTCCATGAAGATCAGCGGCGTGAAGGCTGCGACCAGGGAAAGGCTGATCGACAATACCGTGAAGCCGATCTGCCTGGCGCCTTCGAGCGCCGCCTGGTGCGGCCGCATGCCATGTTCGAGGTTGCGGTACATGTTCTCGATCATGACGATGGCATCGTCGACCACAAAGCCCACCGAGATCGCCAGCGCCATCAGCGACAGATTGTCGATCGAAAAACCGGCAAGCCACATGCCGGCGCAGGTGCCGGCCAGCGCTAAGGGCACGGAGATGCCCGCGGCGATCGTCGGCGCCATCCGGCGCAGGAACGCGAACACCACGACCATCACGAGGATCACTGTCGCCAGCAGCGTCAACTGCATGTCGGCAACGCTGGCCCGGATGGTACCGGTGCGATCGACCAGCGTCGAAATCTCGACGCCCGCGGGAATCCATTGCTGCAATTCCGGGATCAGCTCGCGGACGCGATCGACGGTATCGATGACGTTGGCGTCGCCCTGCTTCGAGATTTGAATGATGACCGCCGGTTGCTTGTTGAACCAGGCAATCGACCGGCTGTTGCGGACCGAGTCTTCCACTTCGGCGACATCGGCGAGCCGGACGAAATTGCCGTTCGAACTCTTGATCACGATGTCGCGGAATTCGGCGGCGGTCCGCATCTGGGGGTTGATCGACAAGGTTTCGCTCTGGCGGCCGCCATTGAAGATGCCGACCGGACCGAGCGGGTTGGCGTTGACGATCGCGTTCCTGACATCGTCGGTCGCAATCCCCGCGTTCGACAGCGCCACCGGATTGAGCGCGATGCGGACCGCGGGCTGGTCGGCGCCGGTGACGTTGACCTCGCCGACGCCGTCGACCTGGGAGATGCGCTGCGCAATCACCGTATCGGCGATGTCGTAAAGCGCGCTGGTTGGTATCGTCTTCGAGGTCAGCGCCAGCACGAAGACCGGCGCCGCGGCACTGTTGGCCTTGCGGAAGCGCGGCAATGACGGTAGGTCGGTCGGTAGATCCGCGAGCGCGGCGTTGATCGCCGCCTGCACGTCGCGCGCCGCGCGATCGACGTCGCGGCCGACGGCAAATGTCAGCTGGATATTGGTCGATCCCAGCGAACTCGTCGACGTGATCTGGTCGATGCCCGCGATCTCGCCGAGCCGCCGCTCCAGCGGCGCCGCCACGGTGGCCGCCATCACCGAGGGGTCGGCACCGGGCCGGTTGGCGAACACCCGGATCGAGGGAAAGTCGACATTGGGAACCGAGGCGACAGGGAGGAATTCATACGCCACCACGCCAACCAGAAATAGCCCGATCGCCAGGAGTGTCGTTCCGACCGGTCGGCGGATGAACGGCTCCGAGATCGAGACCGATGCCATTACTGCATCCCCTCGGTGGCTCCCGGGACCGGCGGCAATTCGGCTCCGGCTGGCGGCAACGCGCTTTCGATCCTGCGGTTGATCCGGTCGAGCGCCAGATAGATCACGGGCGTCGTATAGAGCGTCAGCAACTGGCTCAACAGCAGCCCGCCGATGATCGAGATGCCCAGCGGAAACCGCAGTTCGGCGCCGGTGCCGCTTTCGACCGCAAGCGGCAGCGCGCCGAACAAGGCGGCGAGCGTCGTCATCATGATCGGGCGGAAACGCAACAGGCAGGCCTGCACGATGGCGTCATAGGCCGACATTCCCTGACGCCGCTCCGCCTCCAGCGCGAAGTCGATCATCATGATCGCGTTCTTCTTGACGATGCCCATCAGCAGGATGATGCCGATCAGGCCGATCACCGACAGATCCTGTCCGAACAGCATCAGCGCCAGGATCGCGCCGACGCCGGCCGACGGCAGGGTCGAGAGAATCGTGATCGGGTGAATGTAGCTCTCATAGAGCACGCCGAGCACGATGTAGATGGTGACCAGCGCGGCCAGGATCAGCCAGGGCTGCCCGGCCAGTGATTTCGCGAATTCGGCGGCGTCGCCGGCGAACAGTCCGACGATATTGCCGGGCATGCCGATCCGGGTTTCCACGGTCCTGACCTCGTCGACTGCGTCGCCAAGCGCGGCGCCAGGGGCGAGGTTGAAGCTGAGCGTGACGGCCGGAAATTGCGACTGATGCGAAATCGCCAGCGGCGCGGTGGTGCGCGTCAGCGTCGCGACCGCCGAGAGCGGCACCTGGGCATCGAGCGCGCCCGGCAGATACAGCTTTGACAGGATCGACGGATCGCGCTGATACATCGGGAGAGCCTCCAGTACCACGCGATACTGGTTGGCCTGTCCGTAGATGGTCGAAATCTGGCGCTGGGCAAAGGCGTCGTTCAGGGTGTCGGTGACCGCCTGCAGGCTGACGCCGAGCTGGCCGGCGCGCTGGCGATTGATGTCGAGCGAGGCGCGCAGGCCTCCCTCCTGGGCTTCCGAAGAGACATCGCGAAACAGCGCGTCGCGGCGCAACTCGGCGACCAGCCTGTTGGCCCAGAGCGCGATCTGCGCGTAATCGGTGCCGGTCAGCGTGTACTGATATTGCGAGCGGCTGGTTTGCGTGCCGATCTGGACGTCCTGCACCGGCTGGAAATAGACCGTCAGGCCCGGGATCGACGCCACGCGCTCCTTCAGGCGCGTCACCACGACCGAGACGTCGTCGCGCCGCTCGCCGCGCGGCTTCAGCGTCATCACCAGGCGGCCGACATTGGTCGTCGGGTTGACCGAACCCGCGCCGATCACGGAAACCACGCCGACGACGTCGGGATCGGCCTTGATGGTGTCTGCGGCCGCGGTCTGGCGGCTTTGCATCTCCGCAAAGGAGACATCGGGTCCGGCCTCGGTGACGGCGGTGATGGAGGCGGTATCCTGCAGCGGCAGAAAGCCTTTCGGCGCCACGACATACATGGCCAGGGTCGCGGCGATCGTCGCCAGCGTGAGCATCATGGTGGCGCGCTGGCGCTGCAGCACCCACAGCAGCGTGCGATGATAGAATCCGACCATGCGGTCGATGCCGCCGCTGATCGCGGCAAGCCCGGGGACCGTCAATTCCTCGTCGGCATGTCTCAGCAGCCGCGAGCACATCATCGGCGTCAGCGTCAGTGAGACGATCGCAGAGGTCACGACCGCGATCGTGAGCGTCAGCGCGAATTCGCGGAACATGCGCCCGACCAGCCCCGACATGAACAACAGCGGGATGAACACTGCGATCAGCGACAGCGTCAGCGAAATCACGGTAAAGCCGATTTCGCTCGCGCCGCGCAGCGAGGCGGCCATCGCGCTCTCGCCGTTCTCCATGTGGCGGACGATGTTCTCGATCATCACGATGGCGTCGTCGACCACGAAGCCGGTGCCGATGGTCAGTGCCATCAGCGACAGGTTGTCCAGGCTGAAGCCCGAAAAATACATGATGCCGAAAGAAGTGATCAGCGACAGCGGCAGCGCCACGCCGGCGATCAGGGTCGCCCGCAGCGAACGCAGGAACAGCAGCACCACGAGCGTGACCAACACCACGCTCAGCACCAGGGTGAACTGCACGTCATGCACGGAGGCCCGAATCGTGACGGTGCGGTCGGAGACCACGCTCAGCTTGACGCCGGCCGGGATGGCGCGCTGCAATCTGGGAATCTCCGCGCCGATCTGGCGGACCACGTCGATGACGTTGGCGCCCGGCTGCCGCTGAATGTCGACGATGACCGCCGGCGTGCCCTGATACCAGCCGGCGGTGCGGTCGTTCTCCAGCCCGTCGACGATGATGGCGACGTCGCCGATGGTGACCGGCGAGCCGTTGCGGTAGGCGATGATGATGGGCTTGTAGGCTTCGGCGGCGGCGATCTGGTCGTTGGCGGCGATGATGTAGGACTGCTGCGCGCCGTCGAGCGACCCCTTCGGTCCGGAGACGTTGGCGCCCGCGATGGCGTTGCGCAGATCCTCCATCGCGATGCCATAGGCGGCGAGCCGCGCCAGATCGGCCTGGACCCGCACCGCCGGCTTGAGGCCGCCGAGCACCGCGACCCGCCCGACGCCGGAAATCTGGCTGAGGCGTTGTCCGAGGATGGTGTCGGCGATATCGCTCATGGCACGTAGCGAGATCGTCTCCGAGGTCAGCGCCAGCGTCAGAACCGGCGCATCCGCGGGGTTCACCTTGGCGTAGGTCGGCGGATACGGCAGGGTTCGCGGCAGGATTCCGGCGGCGGCGTTGATCGCCGCCTGCACGTCTTGCGTGGCGCCGTCGATATCGCGGTTGAGATCGAACTGCAGCGAGATCTGGCTGACGCCGAACGAACTGGTCGAGGTCATCAGCGACAGCGAAGGGATCTGGCCGAGCTGACGCTCGAGCGGCGCGGTGATCAGCGAGGCGATCACGTCGGGGCTGGCGCCGGGCAATTGGGTCGTCACCTCGACCGTCGGAAAATCGACCTGCGGCAGCGCCGACACCGGCAGTGCCCAATAGCCAAGCGCGCCACCGATGAACAGCGCGATCCCGAGCAGCGAGGTCGCGATCGGCCGGCGGATGAATGGTTCGGAGACGCTCATGGCTGCCTGCTCACGCCCGCAAAATCAGACATTCAGGCGACGGGTTCCACTGTCATGGCTGCGACTTCGCTCCGCTCGCTGACGGCTCGCTCGCTTGCGAAGGCACGGCTCGCTTTTGATCGCCCTCACCTTGACCGCGCTCGCCCTTCTTGCCGCGGCGCTCGCCGTCCTTGCCTGGCCATTCCTTCTTGCCCTGAACGTCCCTGCTGCTGCGCCGTTTATGCGGCGCGAGATCGGCCGTCGGTGTCTGTCCTTCACTGCCGACGACGACCTTTGCGCCATCGGCCAGGTTGGCAAAGCCTGTCGTTACCACCGAATCCGAAGGCGACAGCCCGCTCGCGATCACAGCGTCGGTTTCATTCTGCTGGGTCACCGTGACCGGTTTTGCCGTGACGATGTCTTCATCGCCAATGACATAGCTGAAGGTCCCGGCCGGGCCGCGCTGAACCGCCGACGAGGGTATCACCAGCGCCTGCGCGAGCGTTTCGACCTTGAGCCGCACATTGACGAACTGTCCCGGCCATAGCTGAAATCTGGCATTTGGAAATTCGGCCTTGAGCTTCAGGGTGCCGGTGGTCGGATCGACCTGGTTGTCGATTCCGGTCAGCACGCCGGTATCGACGACCGTGACCCCGTCATTGCCGAACACATCGACCGCCAGCGCGCCCTTGGCGGAAGCGGCGTTGACGCGCACGATCTGCTGCTGCGGCAGGCTGAACATCACCGCGATCGGCTGCAGCTGGGTGATGATGGCCACGCCGGTTGCGTCGGCGGCGTGGACGATGTTGCCCTGATCGACTTGCCGCAGGCCGGTCCGGCCCGACAGCGGCGCGATGATCTTGGTATAGCCGAGAGTTGCCTGCGCATTCTCGATCGCCGCCTGGTCGAAATTCACCAGCGCCTCCTGCTGGGCGACCACGGCCTTTTGCGTATCGTATTGCTGCTTGGAGCCGGCGTTGGAAGCGGCCAGTTGCTGATAGCGGATCAGGTCGAGGCGCTGATTGGCGAGCAGCGCCTCGTCCTGGGCCTTCTTGGCGACGGCCTGGTCATACTGCGCCTTGTAGATCACCGGATCGATCTCGCCGAGCACGTCGCCCTTCTTGACGTCCTGTCCTTCGGTGAAATTGACGGCGGTCAACTTGCCGTCGACCTGGGCGCGAACCACCACAGTGTTCAACGCGCGAACCGCGCCGACGCCTTCGAGATAGACCGGCACATCCTGGACGCGCGGTGTCGCCGCCAGCACCGGCACGGGAAGATCGGGACGCGCGCCGCGGTTGGCGCCCTGCCTCTGCTGATACGCGATCCAGGCGACATAGCCAAGCCCGCCGACGATCAGCAGTATGATCGCCGTCGAAACCATCCGCCGCCCCGCGCGCGAGGCAAGGCTCGGCGCCCGGATCTCGCCTGCCTCCGTGCCGTCCCTTGTTTCCGGCTTAAAGAGCATTGACCGGCTTCTCCACTCGGGGCTCCCAGCCCCCGCCCAAGGCCTGGTAAAGGCTGACAAACGCCAGCAATCGCGCAAGTTGCGCCTGCCACAGCGAATCTTCCGCCTGAAATAGCGTCAATTGGGTATTTAGCACAGTTACAATGTCCGCGGTGCCGGCCTTGAGCTGCTGCTCGGCAAGCTGAAAGGCGCGCCGCGAGGCGGACACAACCTGTCGCTGCAGTCGTAATTTATCGGTGGTGTCGCGGATCGCGACCAGCGCGTTGTCGACGTCGGTGAATGCGGAGACGACCGTCTTGCGGTAGGTCTGCAGCAATTCGTCCTGCTTGGCCTTGGCATATTCGAAATTGCCAAGGATGGTGCCGCCGTCGAAGATCGGCGCGTTCACGGCGCCGACCAGATTGAAGAACGCCGCGTGAGGCTGCAGCAGTGACACCAGCGACGAACTCTGATAGCCGCCTCCCCCGGTCAATTGAATGCTTGGAAAGAACTGCGCGCGGGCGCTCCCGACATTGGCGGTGGCCGACGCCAGCTGGGCCTCCTGGCGCCGGATATCCGGACGCTGGGTCAGCAATTCCGATGGCAGACCCGGCATCACCCGCGGGACCGCGATCTGGTTCATCGAGCCACCGGTCACCCTCAGGCTTTCCGGCGGTCGCGAGACCAAAAGCGCCAACGCATTGACGTTCTGGTCGAGCGCCTGCCGCAACGGCGGGACCGCGGCGCGCTGGTTCGCCAGCACGCTTTCCTGCTGGGCGACGTCGAGGTCGGTTCCGGTGCCGGCCTTGAACCGCTGCCGGATCGCCTCGAGGATCCGGGTCGCGCTGGCGATGTTGCGCTCGGCGGTGCGAATCCGGTCCTGCGATGCCAGCACCTGAAAATAAGCTGTCGCGACCGCGGTCAGCGTCGTCAGCGCGGTCACGTCGCGATCGAAGCGGTTGGCAACCGAGGTCTCCTCGGCGGCCTGCGCGGCGTCGCGATATTGGCCCCAGAAATCGAGCATGTAGCTGGCGCTCAATCCGGTATTGAAGTTGACTACCTCGCGGCCACCGGTGGACAAACCATTTTCGCTGGAGCCTGAGATTCTGGAATAGGATTCCTGCAGAATGTTGCCCGGACCGCTTAAGCTCAGTTGCGGCAGCAGCGCGGCGCCGGCGACCCGCGCCTGCGCGTCGGCCTGAATGAAGCGCGCGACGGCCGCCGCGATATCGAGGTTGACCTTCTGGGCCTCCTCCATCAGTTCGGTCAATTCGGGCGACCCGAACCCGCGCCACCAGTCCAGCGCCGGCGGTGCATCCGGTCCGGTGGACCGCGCCAGCTTGTAGCCGCCGGGAATGTCGAGGGCCGGATCGGGGATGTCCTGGGTCAGCACGCACCCGACGCTGCTCACGACAATGCAGATTGCCGCAAGCCATCGCGCCGCCCGATCCAGGCCGGCGGTGGCAGCAGGCAGCCGGCTGACGGCCGCGGCAGGGTATCTCCGGTTCACATCAGCCCTCCGCCGGGCAGAACGCCTGGCAGCCGACGCGGAACGGCCCGCCCGAACCCACGGACGAGGCTTGTGAGGACTGGCTGCGACACGTTGTGATGCTTTCCCTGAACCGGCTTCCATACTAGCGGTGGGAATACGGCGCGGACAGTCCCGTTCTGGCCGTCGCCCCCTCGCGGCGCCGCCAAGGCGCAACGCCGATCGGCGTCAGGAACCTCAAACTAGTCCATATTCCATACGGGTTTTCACGGATCGGCGCGATCCCGGGCCGCCGCCAATCTTACCAACCTTTCATGTCGTTTCCGCCTCTGACGGGGATTTGCGGCCACACCTCCGACCGCCGCGCCCACTGCCTTTGAAACTTCCTTCGCAGCGCACCGTAGCTTGCCCATCGACGGATGGGGGCTTTGATGCGGATTGCGGTGATCGGAACGGGAATTGCCGGCAATGCCGCGGCCTGGACACTGTCGAAGCGCTACCCGATCACGGTCTATGATCGGGAGCTAAGACCCGGCGGACACAGCCATACCGTCACCATCGACTATGACGGCACACCGGTCGCGGTCGACATCGGCTTCATCGTCTACAACGAATTGAATTATCCCGACCTGACCGCGCTGTTCGCCCATCTCGGCGTCGAGACGGTGGCAAGCTCCATGAGTTTTGCTGTCAGTGCCGACGCCGGCCGGTTCGAATGGAAAGGCGGCGGAGAAAACTGGCGTGAAACCGCGCTTGGCCTGTTCGCGCAAGCCGGCAACCTGCTGTCGCCGTCATATCTGCGGATGCTCCGCGACATCCTCGCCTTCAACGCCCGAAGCGTCGAGGACCACGCATCGGGCAGGCTGGCCGGCCTCACGCTCGGCGAATATTTTGCCTTTCGCAAATTTGCCCCGAGGCTGTTGACCGATTACCTCGCGCCGATGGGGGCGGCAATCTGGTCCGCGCCGGCCAGCGAGATGCTGGACTTTCCCGCCGAGAATTTCATCGCCTTCTTCAGCAACCATCGCCTGCTGCAATATGATCGCCCGGTCTGGCGCACCGTGAAGGGCGGCAGCGCCCGCTATGTCGAGAAACTGACTGCCGGCTTCCGTGACCAGATCCGGCTGGGCTGCGCCGTGACGTCGATCCGGCGCTTCGCGCATGGCGTCGTCGTCGTCGACAGTCAGGGTGGCAGCGAGAGTTACGACCATGTGGTGATTGCCTCGCACAGCGATCAGGCGCTGGCGATGCTATCGGACGCCGATGAGCGCGAACGCGCCGTGCTCGGCGCCATCGGCTATTCGCCGAACACGATCTATCTGCATCGCGACACCAGATTGATGCCGAGGCGCCGTCGCGCCTGGGCGTCGTGGAATTTTCTGCGCTGGCAACGGCACGGCACGACGTCGAACGACGTCGCCGTGACCTACTGGATGAACCAGCTGCAGGACATCGACGCCGACAAGCCGCTGTTCGTCAGCCTCAACCCTCCGTTCGAGCCTGCTCCCGAATTGACGTTCGGAAAATATGCCTGCGAACATCCGCAATATAACGCCGCGGCGTTTGCCGCCCAGAAGCACCTCGGCGATATTCAGGGGCACGGCCATACCTGGTTTTGCGGCGCCTGGACTGGATATGGCTTCCACGAGGACGGACTGCGGTCCGGGCTTGCGGTCGCCGAAGCGCTGGGCGCCGCGGTGCCATGGCGCGAGCCGTCGCCCGAACTGGCGCAAGCCGCGGAGTAACCATGCCGCAACCTATCGCCAAGCCAGACGATCGCGCCGCGTCGCTTTATCTTGGCGAGGTGATGCATGCGCGCCTGAAACCGATGGGCCATCGCTTCAGCTATCGCGTCATGAGCCTGTTGATCGATCTCGACCGTCTCGACGCGGCTGACCGCCAGTCGCGCCTGTTTGCCGTGAACCGGGCGGCGCTCTACAGCTTCCATGAAGCCGATCATGGCGAGCGCGACGGCTCACACTTGCGCCTCTACGCCCAACGCCGCGCCGCGGAGCACGGCGTCGACCTGACCGGCGGGCGCGTGCAGCTGTTATGCTATCCACGCCTGCTCGGTTTCACCTTCAATCCGCTGTCGGTCTATTTCTGCCATCGCGCCGGCGGCGAACTCGCCCTGATCATCTATGAGGTCCGCAACACCTTTGGCCAACTCCACGCCTATGTTCTTCCCGTTGAACCCGGCGACGTCAGCGAAGCGGGTATCCGGCAGCAACACGACAAGCTGTTCTACGTCTCGCCCTTCATCGAGATGGCGATGCACTATTGTTTCCGTGTCTCGCCGCCGGGAGAAAACGTCAAATTGCGCATCCTGGAGACGGACCGCGAAGGTCCCCTGCTCGCCGCGAGCTTCAGCGGCCGGCGCCAAAGGCTGACCACACGCTCGCTGTTGCGCGCTTTCTTCGCGCTGCCGCTCGTGACCTTCAAGATCGTGGCGGCGATCCACTGGGAAGCACTGCGGCTATGGCTGAAGGGCGCAAGGCTGGTGCCGCGTCAGAACGCCGCTTGCGACACCGGCTTGGCGAGCCGCAATGGCAACGATTATAGTTCCGCGGCGTTCTCCGCGCGTGCAAAACAATGACGGTACAGTTCAGACCGATCGCTTGCGGCTCGGGCACGGAGCTGGTCGATGGAATAGCCATGCCGGAACGGATTTCGGTCACGCTTGACACCGTGGACAAGGTATTGCCCGACCTGCCCCGAATGGCCCGATTGGCCCTTGGCTATGGTTCGAAGCTGCAGTGCGGCACGCTCGACGTCACGCTGCCCGACGGCCGGACCGTCCGGCTGGGTGGCAATGCCCCCGGACCGGCCGCGGCCATGAAAGTCTACGACTATGGTTTCGCGTCGCGGCTGCTCCAGGGTGGCGACATCGGGATTGCCGAGGCTTATCTGCACGGCGAATGGGACACGCCCGACCTGACGCAATTTCTCTTTCTGTTTTGCGTCAATCAGGACTGGATGCAGACGATGCGGATCGGCAACCCCCTGCTGCGTTTCGTTGAGGTTGCCCGCCACTGGTTCAACCGCAACACCAGGCGCCAGGCGCGCCGCAATATCTACGCCCACTACGATATCGGCAACGCCTTCTATTCGGCTTGGCTCGATCCGGGCATGACCTATTCCTCCGCCTTGTTCGAGGATCACACACCCGATCTGGCCGCCGCGCAAAACAACAAATACCGCAGGCTGGCCGAAGCCATCGATCTCAAGCCGGGCCAGAAATTGCTGGAGATCGGCTGCGGCTGGGGTGGCTTTGCCGAATATGCCGCCAAGGTCTGCGGCGCAAAGGTGGTCGGGCTCACCATCAGCCACGAGCAGCGCGACTTTGCGCAGGCGCGCATCCAGAAAGCTGGTTTGGCCGACAAGGTCGAAATCCGCCTGCAGGATTACCGCGACGAGCGCGACCGCTACGACCGGATCGCATCGATCGAAATGATCGAGGCGGTCGGCGAGGAGTTCTGGCCCAGATATTTCTCGCAGCTGCGCGACCGGCTGCTGCCGGGCGGGCTTGCGGGCATTCAGGCCATCACCATCCAGGATCGTTTGTTCCAGGCCTATCGGCGCGAAGTCGATTTCATCCAGCGCTACGTTTTTCCCGGCGGCATGCTGCCCTCGCCGCAGGTCTTGAAATCGCTTGGCGAACGCTTCGGCGTTCCCGTCATTCGCGAACGAATTTTCGGGCAAGATTATGCCAAGACGCTCGCGATCTGGCGAAGCAATTTTCGCGCGGCCTGGCCGCACCTGATGCCATCGGGCTTCGATGACCGGTTTCGTCGGCTGTGGGAATACTACCTCGCTTATTGCGAGGCCGGCTTCCTGTCGGGAAATATCGACGTGCGACAGGTGGTGTTCGCGAAGTCGACTTAGCTGCACTGCGGCGAACCGTCAAAACCAGCTTCCACTTTGGCTGATCGCGCTCTAGGGTCGTTGCAGGAATTGGCAACGCACCGGCAAGATTTCGCGCACATGAAAATCAATCACGACGTCGTCGAAGCGATCGGCAATACGCCTCTCATCAAGCTCAAGCGTGCTTCGGAAGCGACCGGCTGCACCATTCTGGGCAAGGCCGAATTCATGAATCCCGGCCAATCGGTCAAGGACCGCGCCGGCAAATGGATGATCCTCGAGGCCGAAAAACGCGGCGAGCTCGAGCCCGGCGGCCTCGTGGTCGAATCGACCGCCGGTAACACCGGCATCGGCCTTGCCGTCGTGGCGAGTGCGCGCGGCTACCGGACATTGATCCTGATTCCGGAAACGCAGAGCCAGGAAAAGAAGGACATGCTGCGGCTGTGCGGCGCCGAACTGATCGAGGTGCCGGCGCTGCCCTTTTCCAATCCGAACAACTATCAGCATGTCGGAAGGCGGCTAGCCGACCGGCTGCGCACGACCGAGCCGAATGGCGTGCTGTTCGCCGACCAGTGGAACAATCTCGACAATGCCAAGGCGCATTACGATTCGACCGGTCCTGAAATCTGGCAGCAGACCGGCGGCAAGCTCGACGGCTTCATCTGCTCGGTCGGCACCGGCGGCACACTCGCCGGCACCAGCCGGGCTCTGAAGGAAAAGAACAAGGACATCGTCACAGCCTGCGCCGATCCGCATGGTTTTGCGATGTATGAACTGTTCAAGCACGGCAAGGCGAAATCGACGCCGGGCGATTCGATCACCGAAGGCATCGGGCTCGGCCGCGTCACGCCCGTGATCGAAACCGCTGTGGTCGACGACGCCTTCCTGATCTCGGACGAGGAAGCCGTGACCGTGATCTACGAATTGCTGGAGCACGAGGGCCTGTGCCTCGGCGGTTCCACCGGCATCAACGTCGCTGGCGCGATCCGGCTCGCCAAACAGCTGGGTCCGGGCAAGACCATCGTCACCATCCTCTGCGATTCCGGCAACCGCTATCAGTCAAAACTGTTCAATCCGGCCTTCATGCGCTCGAAGAACCTGCCGGTGCCGGAATGGATGGAGAAGCGCAGCAAGATCGAGTTGCCGTTCGAGAAGGTGTGATCGCCCGCTTCGTCGTCCACGTCAAAACGCCCGGCGGCCCGAATCCGAGCCGGATACGCGCGCCAGACGCTCCGCGGCGACGGAGGCCGCACGCGCGGTGGGCGCCGGCTTGTCCGGCCTTCCGGCCGCTCCGCCCAACGCAGCGCCGTCGTGATCGCCGCTTGGCCAAAACATCAGCGCCAGCAGAAGCACCAGATTGACGGCAGCGCCGACGATCGTCTCATTGTGGTCCTGCCCGAGCGCCAAGGCCGGAAACTTGCCCGCGACCAGTTTGTCGAGGATCAGGATCGCGACCCATGCCGGGATCACGCAGACCGGATCCCAGCCGATATCGCGGACCCGCATCGACTGCAGGGTGAAGGTCATATACGCAAATCCGAGGCCGGCGACGATGACCGGCCATCCGATCAGTGCCGCGGACGGCAGCGCGGCCCTCGGGTTGTAGGGATAGAAATAACTGGCGATCGCAAAGCAGATGCCCGTCATCACGATGGCGAGGACAATGGTGGCGAGGAAAAATTGCATTCGCCCGAGGCGGACGTTGAAACCGAACAGGAAACCCAGCATGGCGCACCCCTTGGGACCAATTGCGCACACATTGCTTTCGGCGGGATGAACGGCGTCGATACCCGAAGGCTTATGGTTTCCAAACGCTTGCGGGAACTTTTAAAGCCGCAAGTCGAAACCTTCAGCGCAAAATCTGGCTGAGGAACAATTTGGTCCGCGCGTGTTGCGGATTGGCGAAGAAACTCGCCGGCGTGTTCTGTTCGATGATTTGCCCCGCATCCATGAACACGATCCGGTTCGCCACTTCGCGGGCAAATCCCATTTCATGGGTCACCACCAGCATGGTCATGCCTTCCCTGGCGAGGTCGACCATGGTGTCGAGCACCTCCTTGACCATTTCCGGATCGAGCGCCGAAGTCGGCTCGTCGAACAGCATCACCTTGGGGTTCATGGTCAGCGCGCGCGCGATCGCCACCCGCTGTTGCTGGCCGCCGGACATCTGGCCCGGATATTTGTTGGCCTGGTGCGGGATCTTCACCCGCTCCAGGTATTTCATGGCGGCGGCCTCGGCGTCCTTCTTCGGGACATTGCGCACCCAGATCGGCGCCAGCGTGCAGTTTTCCAGCACCGTCAAATGGGGAAACAGGTTGAAACTCTGGAACACCATACCGACTTCGCGGCGGACTTCGTCGACGCGGCGCAAATTCGGACCCAATTCGATGCCGTCGACGACGATCTCGCCTTCCTGAAACTCCTCCAGCGCGTTGATACAGCGGATCAGCGTCGACTTGCCCGAGCCCGATGGACCGCAGATCACGATGCGCTCGCCTTTTCCGACATCGAGATTGATGTCCCGCAGCACGTGAAAATCGCCGTACCATTTGTTGAGGCCAACGATGTTGACGATCGAATTCTCGGTCATGATGATTTACTCAACTGCGCCGGTGGGGGTTCAGCCGGTGCTCGACGAACAGTGAATAGCGCGACATTCCAAAACAGAACGCGAAGTAGATCATGCCGGTGAAAGCAAAGCCGGTGAACAGGGTCGAAGGCGTCGCCCAGACCGGATCGGCGAACGAGGCGTGCAGCGAACCCAACAGATCGAACAGCGCCACGATCGACACCAGCGAGGTGTCCTTGAACAGCGCGATGAAGCTGTTGACGATCCCGGGAATGACGTGGCGCAACGCCTGCGGCATCACGATCAGCGCCGTCGTCTTCCACCAGGACAGGCCGAGCGCGCTGGCGGCTTCGCTTTGCCCGCGCGGGATCGCCTGCAGGCCGCCCCGGATCACCTCGGCCTGGTAGGCGCCGGCGAACAGCGCAATACCGATCAGCGCGCGCACCAGGCCATCGATGGAGAAATTTCCGGGCAGGAACAGCGGCAGCATGTAGGTGGCGAAGAACAGCACGGTGATCAGCGGCACGCCGCGCCAGAACTCGATGAATGTAATCGAAAACACCCGGATCAGCGGAATGGTCGAGCGCCGCCCCAACGCCAGCGCGATACCGACCGGCATCGACGTGACGATGCCGGTGACCGACACCACCAACGTCACCAGAAGCCCGCCCCACAGCCTGGTATCGACGAGCGGCAATCCGCCGTGCTGGAGCCCCATGACGCCGATCACGACGCCGATGCCGGCAAAGGTCGCGAGGCAGACGACGAGCGGGCGCCAGCCGGTGCGAATCCCGCCGCTCCAGAAGAACACCAGGAGCGAGACGATGGCGGCCGTGAGCGCGAAGTCGGTCCATACCGGCTGGCCGGACGCCTGGATCTGCTCGGCAAGCCAGGTCAGCGGCCAGACCAGCCAGGTCACGGCGGTGCCGAGCAGCGCGATGAGTTTCCCGAGCAACAGAAGAAGCGGCCCGATGACCGCGGTGTTCTCGCCTGCGCTCGTCAGCGCATGGCCGGCGTCCGCAATACTGTCGGCCAATCCAGCCAACAGGCCGGCCGCCCAGCTCACGCCAAAACCTTTGATGCCGCCGCCATGCAGCAGGAAGAACGCCACGATCGGAAACGCCGCGAAGAACAGCCCGGCATTGAGCCCTTTCGCTGGCAATCGTGGAATCAGAAGCGGCAGCAGCAACAACGCGGCGAGGAAGAAAGTCAGGTTGACCCGCCAGCGCTCGGCCTCCGGGTAAAATCCGTAAATGAACTGGGTGAACTTCGCCGCGATGTAGGGCCAGCACGCGCCGACCGGGTGTCCCGCATTCTCGGCCAGGCAGGCGTTGCGGTCGGTACCGCGCCAGACCGCATCGACCAGCAGGAATTTCAGCGCCGGAATCACGGTAAACCAGAGCAGCAGCAGGCTCAGGATGGTGAGCAGGATATTGGTCGGCGAATTGAACAGGCGGGTACGCAGGAAGCCGACAAAGCCGGTCGTCTTGACCGGTGCGGCACGTTCGGGAACGAGTTCCTGACGGACGAACGATGAGGATGAGGCGGCGATATCGCTCATGGGCCGAGGCTCCGGCCGAGCCGCCATCCGTAGAAGCTCATGATCGCACTCGTCACCAGCGAGATCAGGAGATAGACGCCCATCGTGATACCGATGATTTCGATCGCCTGCCCGGTCTGGCTCAGCGTCGTTCCCGCAAACACCGAGACCAGGTCGGGATAGCCGATCGCCACCGCCAGCGACGAATTCTTGGTGAGGTTGAGATACTGGTTGGTCAGCGGCGGCAGGATCACGCGCAGCGCCTGCGGCACCACGATCAGCCGCAGCACCGAACCCCGCTGCAGCCCGAGCGAAGAGCCTGCTTCCATCTGTCCCTTGTGCACAGACTGGATGCCCGCGCGCACGATCTCGGCGATGAAGGCCGCCGTATACATCGACAGCGCCAAGGTCAGCGCCACGAATTCCGGAATCAGCCGCGAGCCGCCCGAGAAATTGAATCCCTTGAGGACGGGAATTTCAAACGTGACGGGAGCGCCGAACAGCAGCGCTGACAACAGCGGCAGCCCGATCAAGAGACCCAGCACATAAGGCCAGATCCGGATCAGCCTGCCGCTCTGGAACAGCTCGCGCCGCGCATAACGGTGCAACACCAGGCAGACGAGGATTGCGATCAGGACCGCGAGCGCGAACGGCTCGAAGCCGGGATTGCCGATCGGTTTGGGGACCACGAGACCGCGGTTGGAGAGAAAGACGAGGTCGAACAGCGAGACGCTCTGCCGCGGATTGGGCAGCGCGCCGAGCACGGCGAGATACCAGAACAGAATCTGGAACAGCAACGGCAGATTGCGGATGCCCTCCACATAGGCGCCGGAGATACGCGACAACAGCCAGTTAGGTGACAGCCGGCCGAGCGCCACCATGAACCCGATCACGGTGGCGAAGAAGATGCCGATCACCGCGACCAGCAGCGTGTTGAGCAGACCGACGAAAAACACGCGGGTATAGGTGTCGGACCCTGAATACGGAATCAGGTTCTGGCTGACGTCAAAACCCGCCGTGCGGTCCAGGAAGCTGAAACCCGATGTGATCCGCTGCGTGGCCAGATTGGCCCGCGCATTCTCGACAATCTCATATCCGATCCAGACCAGTACCGCGACGAACAGGATCTGGTAGGCAAATCCGGCCCAGCCGGCCCGGCCACCGAGAGCGCGTTTCAGCCGGAACGCAAACTGCGACGGTGGTGGTCGGGCCTCGATGGTCATCGCCGCGAGCCGCTCGGCGTGCGATCAGCGGATCGGCGGCGCGTACTGGATGCCGCCCTTGTTCCAGAGCTGGTTGAGGCCGCGGGCGATCCCGAGCTTCGAGCCGGCGCCGACGTTGCGGTCGAAGGATTCGCCGTAATTGCCGACCGCCTTGATGATGCGGGACACCCAATCCTTGGTGACGCCGAGCGATTCACCGAAATTGCCGTCGGTGCCGAATATCCGCTTCAGCTCCGGCTTGTCCGATTTCGCCATGTCGTCGGCATTCTTCTGGGTGATGCCGAGTTCCTCGGCGTCAACCATTGCAAACAGCGTCCACTTCACCAGATCGAACCATTGATCATCGCCATGGCGCACCATCGGGCCGAGCGGCTCCTTCGAGATCACCTCGGGAAGCACGACATGGTCGGCCGGATTGGCAAGCTTCAGTCGTTCGGCATAGAGCTGCGAGACGTCCGAGGTGAACACGTCGCAGCGTCCAGACTCGTAGGCCTTGACGGTTTCGTCGGCGCCGCCGAACGCGATCACCTCGTACTTCATGTTGTTGCTCTTGAAGTAGTCGGCGAGATTCTGTTCGGTGGTCGTGCCGGTCTGCACGCAGACCGATGCGCTGTTCAGTTCCAGTGCCGAATTCACCTTGAGCGATTTCTTCACCAGAAAACCCTGGCCGTCATAATAGGTGACGCCGGTGAAATTGGCGCCGAGCGAGGTGTCGCGGGAAAGCGTCCAGGTCGTGTTGCGCGACAGCACGTCGATTTCGCCGGATTGCAGCGCGGTGAAGCGATCCTTGGCCGACAGCGGCACGAATTTGACCTTGGTCGGGTCGTTGAAGATGGCAGCAGCGAGCGCGCGACAGATGTCCACGTCGATGCCGGTCCAGTTACCCTTGTCGTCGGGCGCCGAAAAACCCGGCAGGCCCTGGCTGACACCACAGGACAGCATGCCGCGGTCCTGGACCGTTTTGAGCGTTTGAGCCAAGGCGGACTCACCGGAGAGCGCGGCGGCAACGGCGAAGGTGAAAACCAGAGTTAGACGTTTCATGGCAAAGCCTTTCAAGGGTCGTCCGGGAACATTTGCGCACATCGATGGGCCAACCCCGTGATCCACTGCTGCACCGAGCTGTAGCAAACGTCGTGCCGACAGGCAGTTCCGCGTGCGGTCCGCTCAGGCAATGGATCGAAGGTCGCGGCAAGCCCCTCAACGTGCGGCGACTGAATAGCTGGCGCGCATCACAGAACGGTTGGCGGGCCGGGTCAAGGGGTTGACGGCCCTCTTCAGTACCCTGTTAGTAGCAAACCCGGCCCGATCCGCCCCAGGCGGGGCGTCGCAGTTGCGACAAAGGGTCTTTTGGCAGCGGCGAGCGCATGAATTCTTCAGCAGATGACAAGGTGTCCAAGCCGCGTCAGGTCGAAACCGAACTGGTGACGGCGGGACGCGACACCAGGGCGCAAAAGGGATTCGTCAATCCCCCTGTGGTCCACGGCTCCACCGTGCTCTATCCGACCGCCGACGATCTGCACGCCCATCGCGGCGAATTCCAGTACGGCCGCAGGGGAACCCCGACCACCCGGGCGTTGCAGCAGGTATTGATGGCGCTGGAAGGTCCGCAATGCGCCGGCGTCGGCCTGGCGCCATCGGGCCTGTCGGCGATCTCGACCACGCTTCTGGCGGTCCTGAAAGCCGGCGATCATTTGCTGGTCTGCGACAATGCCTACCGCCCGACGCGCAATTTCTGCAACGGGATGCTGGCCCGCTATGGCGTCGAAACCAGCTATTTCGATCCCCTGATCGGCGCCGGCATCGCCGAGCTGTTCAAACCCAATACCAGGGCGGTGGTGGTCGAAGCACCGGGCTCGCAGTCCTTCGAAATGCCGGACATCCGCGCGATCGCGTCGGCCGCGCATGCGCGCGGAGCACTTGTGATCGACGACAACACCTGGGCGACGCCCTTGTACCATCGTTCGTTGGAGCAAGGCGTCGACATCAGCATGCAGGCCGCGACCAAATATATCGGCGGCCATTCCGACATCATGTTCGGCACGATCTCGGCCAACGCCAAGGCCTGGCCGCTGGTCGCCGAGACGATCCAGCTGCTCGGCGTCTGCGCCGGCCCGGATGACGTGTTCCTCGCGATCCGCGGCTTGCGCACGCTCGCGGTGCGGCTGGCGCAGCATCATCACTCCGGACTCGAGATGGCGCGCTGGCTCGCGGCGCGGCCCGAGGTCATCGCGGTGTTGCACCCGGCGCTGGAAAACCACCCCGGCCACGCGATCTGGAAACGGGATTTTACCGGAGCCTCCGGGCTGTTCAGCATCGTCCTGAAGCCGGCCCCGCGAAAGGCCGTCGATGCGTTGCTCGACACCGTCGAATTGTTCGGCATGGGCTACTCATGGGGCGGCTTCGAGAGCCTCATCATTCCCTTCGACTGCGCCGACTATCGCACCGCCACCAAATGGGCGCCGGGCGGACCGAGCTTGCGGCTGCATATCGGACTGGAGAACGTCGAGGATCTCAAGGCCGACCTCGCGCGCGGATTCGACGCCTTCAACGCAGCGTAGCCGGATCACCCAGGATCGGATCGATGTCAGGATTCGGCGCTGCCACGTTGACCAGATCAATCAACGAGATCTGTGTCTGGATCGATCAGACCGCGCTGAGCCAGGCCATCCAGGTTACCAACTGGGTGGTGCCGACGGTGCAGACCATCCACATCCTGGCCATCGCCGTCGTGGCAAGCTCGGTCCTGATGATCGACCTCCGCCTGATCGGCGCGTTCTGGGCGGACCGGCCGGTCCGCGAGGTGGCGGCGCGGTTCCTGCCGCTGGTCTGGTGGCCGCTGATCATCCTGTTTGTAACCGGCGCCGTCATGATCGTCGCCGAGCCGTCGCGCTCGCTGAAGAATCCGGCCTTCCAGCTCAAGATGGCGTTGCTGGTCGCTGCCCTTACCGTCACCGCGACGTTTCAGTTTCTGCAACGACGCAATGCGGCGTTCGGCGATCGTCGCTCGCGCGCCGCGGCGACGATGATCGCGATCATCTCGATGCTGCTGTGGTCCTCGATCGTGTTCGCCGGCCGCTGGATCGCCTATTACGCCTAACCGATGGAATCGATCAGCAGCGTGTCGCTAGATCATCAAAAGGATTGTTCCGGTGGAGCTTGACCGCGTGCTGGGGTGGCTGCAGGCGACGTCCGTCGCTACCACGATCAGCGAAAACGAGATCATCTTTCCCTGGATCGAGTCCGTCCACGTTCTGGCGATCGTGCTGGTGGTCGGTACGATCTCGATCGTCGATCTGCGCCTGCTGGGAGTTGCCTCGCTCGATCGCACGGTCAACCGCCTGATGTCCGATGTGCTGCCCTATACCTGGGGTGCATTCGGCATCGCCGCGATGACAGGCTCATTGATGTTCTCATCGGACGCCGTGCATTATGCCCACAACTCCTTCTTCCGGGGCAAGCTGGTGCTGCTCGCGCTGGCCGGCCTCAACATGGCGCTATTTCATCTCGTCGGCATCGGCGACGTCGAGCGCTGGGGAACGAGCAGGCAAACGCCGGTTGCGGCCAAGGCGGCTGCGGCTATCTCTCTGCTGATTTGGATGGCAGTCGTTGCATGCGGCCGTGGAGTCGGCTTCACAATGCACTGACTTGACGCTACCTTGGCCCACGCGGCCGAACCGCATTCCCCGCAGGGAGAACTGACCGTGAGAGTTGGCCCGCTTGGTAGTCTCGTTGCTGTTCCGCTGGCGATGATTGTGGCGACCTCGATGGCATGGGCCCAGGCGCCGAAGAAAGCGCCAACGGTCATCAATCCGGCGCCAACCGCCCAGGATTGGGCTGATCTCGGGAAGCTTCCGGATTGGAGCGGGGTGTGGAATCCGAAAATCACCGACCAGGACGCCCAGGTCAAAACCAATCCGCCGCCCTGGAATGAGGCCGCTGCCAAGAAGATCGAGTTCATGTTCGCCGAGGAAAAGGCCGGCCGGCCTCGGCTGATCTTTTCCTACTGCCTGCCCGAGGCACATCCTTCTTGGATGCTGATCAGCCACAACGCCATGGAAATCCTGTTCACGCCGGGCCGGGTGACGCTGCTCGGCGAGTCCGACGGCAACCGGATACGTCGCATCTATACCGATGGCCGGGGACATCCGGAAATTTCGGACCCGACCTTTCACGGTCACTCGATCGGGCATTGGGAAGGCGACACGCTCGTCGTCGATACCGTCGATATCGTTCCGCAGGCGCCGCTTGCCGTCAGCGAGGCCGCGGGCCTGCCCAACAACGGCGACATGCACGTGATCGAACGGATCCACCTTGCCGACAAGGATATCCTGCACGACGATCTGGAAATCATCGCGCCGAAGATTCTCACCAAACCATGGAAGACGACGCGAATCTTCTTCCGGCAGCGCGCGCGCAAATTCGACATTGTCGAGGGCGTCTGCGAGACCGGCGACCTGGCGGAACGGGTCAACGCGGAAGGCGACAGCGTTTTCGTCCCGGTGGAGAAGTCGGTCTGGGGTCATACCATTGCCGTTCCGGCGAAATAATTGGCACACAAGAAACACCAGGAGAGACCCATGCGGCAAGTCATCAGGTCGGTCGGCGCACTCGCTGTGCTTTGCATGCTGGCTGCGGGAATTTCTTCGGTGTCGGCACATCACTCCTCGACCATGTTCGATCATTCCAAGACGCTGACCATCAAGGGCACCGTGGTGGAATTGCGCTGGGTCAACCCGCACGTCACGCTCACCGTCAACGGCTCGATCAACCCGGATGAGGCGCCGGCCGACTGGCTGATGGAAATGACCAGCCCCGGCAATCTGGTGCGCGCCGGCGGCTGGCGCCGCGACGCGGTGAAGCCGGGCGACATGGTCGAGATCGATTTCAGCCCGCTGCGCGACGCCGACAGGAAAGGCGGCGCCTTGAAAAAGCTCACCGTGCTTGCGACCGGCGAAGTCTTCACCGCCAACATCCGCGAGCAGGAAAAGCCCGGACTCGAATAGCGGCAGCGGATTCACGCGATGTCCAAGCATCCCGGATTTGCACGGACCACCGCTGCGGCGATCGCGGCGTTGACGCTGACGTTAGCGACGGGCCCGGCGCCGGCGCAAGAGCTGCCGAGCGCCAAAGACACGATCTTCGCCCGCAAGATATTGATGGGCGCCATCGACACCAACATGGATGAGGTCGAGACCATGCTGGCGCCGGAGGGCAAGCTCAACCTGGCGGACGCCCAGGAGCATGCGGAAACGATCTCGACCATGCTGATGGCGTTTCCCCACCTGTTCCCGCCCGCGACCAATCAATGGAAGGCCGGTGCCGAGCGCGATCCCGCAACCGACACCTTTGCCTCGCCCGAGCTGTGGACGAATTTCGCGGATTTCTACCAGCGCGCGACCGACGCTTCGAAGATCGCCTGGAGCGCCAGCCGCGCCAAGCGGGCCGCCGACTTCAGGGCGCTGATGGCGCAACTGCGCGAACGCTGCAACGCCTGTCACGCGTTGAACCTGAAGATCGACTGACTTTGCGGGTGAGGCGTCGATCGACGGTCCGGTCGGCCTGCTCCTTCTCCGGGCGTTCGTAGCCGACCCGGCAATTCCACAGGGGTGCCCCTTTCGAGCGAGCGGGCTGCCGCGTCCGCAAACACGGATCGCGCCGCAGCATGGGGGAAAACCCCTGCTGCATCGCGCGCAAGATCGGGCAAATTTTCGCCCACGGCTCAATGATCCCTGGCACGCCCGGATGTTTGCCAAAACCCCAGCATTGCTCGCGACTTAGGGCGTTGCCGGCCGGCTGGCCCCGCGCCCGCCGATCTGCGGACCCGCGCTTCGAACGATAACCCTCCGTTCACCATGCGGACAAATCCCTCGCCTCCTTGCCGCCGACTCCTGCAACAGGCAAGTCCGCTTACACCTTTACTGCTTAGTCATCCCTGACGAGGGGTTCCCGTCACATGGCCGTCTGCGCCGTGCGGCGTCATCGTAGATAGTGAAAGCGTATGCATACCGCACGTATCATCGTCCTGGTTATCGCGCTCAGTGCCGGTGGCATCGCCGCCTACCTCGTGAGTGGCTCCGACAACAAGCCGGCGCCGGCCGAACCGGTCGCACAAATGCAGACGGTGGACGTTCTCGTCGCCAAATCCGACATCGGCCTTGGCCAGACGGTGACGCCCGAGGACATGCTGTGGCAGACCTGGCCGGCGGCGACCGCAAGCAACACCTTCATCCGCCGCAGTGAACGACCCGACGCCAACACCCAGATTGCCGGCTCGATCGCACGCGCGCCGTTCATCGCCGGCGAGCCGATCCGCGAGCAGAAGCTGGTCAAGGCCAACGGCTCGGGCTTCATGGCGGCGATCCTGCCGACCGGCATGCGCGCGATCTCGACGGAAATATCGCCGGAGACCGGCGCCGGCGGTTTCATCCTGCCCAACGATCGGGTCGACGTCATTCTTACCAAGCGCGAGAAGAACGCCGACCGTCCGGGCGCGCCCGACGTCGTCAACTCCGAAGTCGTCCTGCCCAATGTCCGCGTGCTCGCGATCGACCAGGCGCCGAAGGAAAAGGACGGCCAGAACACCGTGATCGGCAAAACGGTGACGCTCGAGCTGCGGCCCGAGCAGGCCGAGACGCTCGCCCGCGCACGCCAGGTCGGCACGCTGTCGCTGGCACTGCGCAGCATCGCCGACATCAACATGGTCGAGAACAAGCCCGACGCCGACGCTCCGAAGCGGGGCGAAAGCGTCAACGTGGTGCGCTACGGCATCGCAAGCTCGACGACGACACAGAAGTGACCGGAAGGACGCTCGACATGACATGCAGGGTAACTCAGCTGGCGACGCGAGCTTTGGTGGTCGGCGCCCTTTCGGCGGTCGCCGCGCTGGCGCTCTCACCGGCGCTGACGCCGGTGGTGGCGGCTGAGACGGCGCCGGTCACAACGCCGCCCGCCACAACGACCCCCGCAGTAACGGCTGCCACAGTGGCGGCGCCCGCCGCGACCGAGCCGGCCGCGGCACCACAGACCACTGCCAGCATACCGGTCAAGGTTCACTTCCTGGCGCTCGGCATCGGCAAGTCCATGATCATCGATCTGCCGCGCGACGCCAAGGATGTGCTGGTCGCCGATCCCAAGATCGCCAACGCCGTGATCCGCTCACCGCAGCGCGCCTATATCATCGGCGCCGCGGTCGGCCAGACCAACGTCGTGTTCTTCGACGCCGACGGCCAGCAGATCGCGGCCTACGACATCGCGATCAAACGCGATCTCAACGGCGTGCGCGCCGCCCTGAAGCAAGTCATGCCGGGGATTCAGATCGAGGGCGTCGGCGAAGGCGTCATGTTGACCGGCTCGGTATCGAGCCCGGTCGAGGCGCAGCAGGCCGGCGACCTCGCGGCGCGGTTGGTGGGAGGCCCCGACAAGGTCGTCAACTCGATCGTGGTCCGGGGCCGCGACCAGGTGATGCTGAAGGTCACGGTGGCGGAAGTGCGGCGCGACATCGTCAAGCAGATGGGCGTCGATCTCTCGGCCAGCATGAACTACGGCACCGCGGTCGTGAACTTCAACAACAGCAATCCGTTCACGGCGAACGGCGCCCCGCTCGTCGCCGGCAACGGCCTCGGCATTGCCGGCATCACCAATGGTCTGCCGTCGGTCAGCGCGACCATGCGCGCGATGGAAAGCGCGGGCGTGGTGCGCACGCTGGCCGAGCCCAATCTTACGGCGATCTCGGGCGAATCCGCGACCTTCATTGCCGGCGGCGAGTTTCCGATTCCCGCCGGCTATTCCTGCGACCCCACCACCCATGTCTGCACCACCCAGATCAGCTACAAGAAGTTCGGCATTTCGCTCAACTTCACGCCAGTCGTGCTGTCGGAGGGGCGGATCTCCCTGCGGGTGATGACCGAAGTGTCGGAATTGTCGAGCGACAACGCGATCACGGTGTCGCAGGCGCTGACCTCCACCACGACCAATTCCATTACCATTCCTTCGATCAAGACCCGTCGCGCGGAAACCACGCTGGAAATTCCCTCCGGCGGCTCGATGGCGATGGCCGGACTGATCCAGGAACAGACCAAGCGGGCCGTCAACGGACTGCCCGGCCTCGACAGCCTGCCCGTGCTTGGCGCACTTTTCCGAAGCCAGGACTTCGTCAACAACGAAACCGAGCTGATGGTTCTGGTGACGCCCTATGTGGTGCGGGCGGTCGCCCAGAAGGAGCTGTCGCGTCCCGATGACGGGTTTGCGACTTCCTCTGATTCCCAATCGACGCTGCTGGCCCAGATCAACCGGATTTACGGCATCTCCGCCCACGCCGAGCCGGTTGGAAACTATCAGACCAATTTTGGTTTCATCATCGACTGAGACGGCACTGGCCGATCAATGGGGACGAGGACGACAGCGATGACAAACAGAATAGCGGTCGATCGCCAACGAAACCTGCGCCTGTTGGGCGCACTTTTCGGCCTGTCAGCGGCGCTGGGCGGCTGCAACTATACCAGCGGCGAAGTCGCCACCGCGAGCATTCCCGACGATTACCGCTTGCGTCATCCGATCGCGATCGAGGAAGCCGACCGTTCGGTCGTGATCTTCGTCGGTGAAGGCCGCGGCGGATTGTCGGCTGCGCAGCGCAATGACGTCATCGGCCTGGCCCACACATGGGTCAGCGAAGGCACCGGCGCGGTCGTGATCGATGTGCCCATCGACACGCCGAACGCGCGGGCCGCGGCGGCAACCTCCCGGGAAGCGCAAGGCGTGCTCGAGGCAGGCGGCGTGCCCGCGCGCGCCATCAGCGTGCATCGTTATCATCCGAACAATCCCCGAACCTTCGCAACGATCCGGCTGACTTATCCAAGAATTGCGGCGGTCGCCGGCCCCTGCGGCGTGTGGCCGGAAGATCTCGGGCCCTCGATCATGAACGAGCGCTATTTCGAGAACAAGGAATACTACAATTTCGGCTGCGCCTATCAGCGCGACATGGCGGCGATGGTCGCCAATCCGGCCGACCTGGTGCAACCGCGAAGTGAAACGCCGCCCTACACCGCGCGGCGTTCGGAAGCCTTCGAGAAGTATCGCAAGGGCGAGCCGACCTCGACCGTCTATCCCGAAGGCGAAAAGGCCAAACTCAGCGAGGCCGGTAAATGATCCGCGGCGCCCGTCACGATTCCGAAGAACTGCCTGATATCGCGCCGCCGCCTGCGGACGAATACATCGCTCCGGCACCGCGGGTGTCGGTGCAGGCCTTTTGCGAGAGCGTCGAGACCGCCGACGCCGTGCGCTCGGCGGGCGAAGACCGCCGCCTCGGCAAGGCCCATCTGACCGTCAAGATGGGCGGCGTCGCGGCCGCCATCGAAGCCTATGGGACGGTACCGACCCCGAACGTCATCATTCTGGAGACCGAAGGCGGCAGCGATATCCTCGCCGGCCTCGATGAACTCGCAGGCGTCTGCGATCCCGGAACCCGCGTCGTCGTGATCGGCACGCCCCACGATACCGCGCCCTATCGTGAACTGGTGCGACGCGGCGTCAGCGACTACGTCATCGGACCGGTCAAGGCGCTGGACGTGGTGCGCTCGATCTGCAGCCTGTTCTCGAGTTCGGAAGCGATCCCGGCCGGCCGCATCATCGCCGTCGTCGGCGCCAAGGGCGGCGTCGGTTCCTCCACCATCGCGCACAATGTGGCATGGGCGATCTCGCGCGATCTCGCGCTTGATTCCGTCGTCACCGACCTCGACCTCGCCTTCGGCACCGCCAGCCTCGACTACAATCAGGACCCGCTGCAGAACATCGCCAACGCGATGTTCTCCGGTGATCGGCCCGACACCGCGCTGATGGAACGGCTGCTGGCCAAATGCAGCGATCGCCTCAGCCTGCTGGCCGCGCCGGCGAGCCTCGAGCGGGTCTACGATTTCGGCGAGCAGGCCTTCGACGCGATCTTCGATACCTTGCGCATGACCACGCCCTGCATCGTGCTGGACATCCCGCACCAATGGTCGGCCTGGACCAAGCGGGCCCTGGTCGGCGCCGATGACATTCTGATCGTCGCCGAGCCGGACCTCGCCAATCTGCGCAATGCCAAGAACATGCTGAACATCCTGAAGGCGGCGCGGCCCAACGACCGTCCGCCGCTGTATTGTCTCAATCAGGTCGGTCTGCCGAAGCGCCCGGAAATCAACGCGCGCGAGTTCGCCAAGGCGATCGAGAGCCCGCCGATCGCGGTCATTCCCTTCGATTCGCGGATGTTCGGCGCGGCCGCCAACAACGGCCAGATGATCGCGGAAATCTCCGCACGCCACCGCACCACCGAAAAATTCCTGCAAATCGCGCAGCGGCTGACGGGCCATGCCGAAACCAAGCCGCGCGGCTCGTTCCTGTCGCCGATCATCCGGAAGTTGCGGGCCAAATAGACCGCGCGGTCAGTCGGGGCGCCGGGCGGCGCAGCCGGCGGCTTGCCCGCCTCGGCCCGTGCATTGTCCTTGGCCGCGAGCGACCCGCCGAATGCTCACAGGTTAAGGCCAAGTTCCCCTTAACCAGCCCGCATACTCCGCTGGGATGAGGCGATCGAACGCGGCAAATTCGTCGCGCCCGATCGCGCAACGCACGACAAGACGCGGCATTATTTCAATGAGTTGCGGCCGCGCTTTGACCTAGTCGACGAATTGAGCGCCGAGTTCGCAACCGATCCGCCACGCCAGCCGACATTGGCGCGGCCGGCCTTCCGACAGGATGATGGTGAACTCAGGCGGAACGTCGAGATACTCGGCGATCACCTTCACTCCGCCATCAGACACGTCCGTGATCATGCAGTCGCGCGGCAACGAGCCGGTTCCGAACTGGATCTTCGCGACCCTTCTGCACATACGACGTTCGCTTTTGCGTCGATTCACCAGCATGACGATCCCCAGGTTGTTCGATAATGCTTCATCCGGCATTCCAGCCGCTTTTAAAGAAGAATTATTTGAATCTTCCTAGCGATGCCGGTCGCAATGTAATTTTGTTTTCCGATTTCTGTTAGTGAGTCGTTCAGACCTGTGTCGGAAGCGCGCCGACCGCCATTTGCCGGCTTCCTCCGTCCGACAGCGGCTAGCGATCCAGCGTCTGCGATTCGCGCGCGCGATGTTTCAGGATCAACATGATGTTGCGGACATAGATGATGGTCGCCAACGCCTGCCCAACGATGATCACGGGCTCGCGCTTGACGAGGCCATAGACCAGCGTCATCAATCCGCCGCCCATCGAGAAGAACCAGAACGCCATCGGCACCACGCTTTTTCCGGCACGCTCGCTCGAGATCCATTGCACCAGGAAGCGCGCGGTGAAGAACAATTGCGCGACCAGGCCGAAGGCGAGCCAGAAATCGAACTTGGCGACGAAAACGTCGTAGAGATAATTGCCGAGCGCTGCGCCATATTGAATCAACATCATTGCACCTCGGTCGCGACCGGCGTCGGTTTCTTGCGGCGGATCAGCCACCAGACGCCGGCGAGATCCATGATCCCGATTCCCAGCCGGTCGAAAAAGCCGTAATTCGACACGCCGGAACGGCGCGGCCGGTCTATCACGTCGACATAGGCGATCGCAAAACCCTCGCGGCGCACCAGCGCCGGCAGGAAGCGATGCAGCCCGTCGAAATAAGGCATCATCAAAAACACCTCGCGGCGGAACGCCTTCAGGCCGCAGCCGGTATCGCGGGTACCGTCGCGCAGGATGGCGTTGCGCACGCCGTTGGCGATGCGCGACTGCAGCTTCTTGAAGCCGGTATCCTTGCGCCCTACCCGCTGACCCGCCGCAAGGCCGGTGCGCTCGCCGCCATGTTCGATCGCCGCGATCAACTGCGGCAGAAACGCCGGATCGTTTTGGCCGTCGCCGTCCAGCGTGGCCACGATGGCGCCACGCGCGGCGCGCACGCCGCTGCGCACCGCCGCCGATTGACCGGCGGACGCCGCGTGACGGATCTGGCGCAGATTGCCGCGTGCCTTCATCTCCACCGCCAGCCGGTCGGCGGTGGCGTCGGTCGAACCGTCATTGACATAGATGATTTCGTAGTTCCACCGGCCGTCGAGCGCGGCTGCGATTTCCGCGATCAGCGGCAAGATGTTTTCGGCCTCGTTGCGCACGGGAACGACGACGGAAACGACCACCGCGGCTGTGTCAGGGGAAGGCAAATCGACACTCAATCGTTGGAGTTGGCCGGCCGCCCGCACCTTCGGGCCGGCGGTTGCGGCGTCCGCTTCTTATGGGGCTGACGGGCCATGGGCAACCCTTTTGAGATGGCGGGAAGCGCTTCGAAACGGCACAATTTCGCCATCCCGCCGGATCGCAAACAACAGGCAGCGCGCGGCGAACCAGTAGCGCACCAGCATGGCGCCGATCACCCCGATCAACGCCCCCGCGACGACGTCGCTCGGATGGTGCGCCAACAGCACCAGACGGCTCGTCGCGATCAGGAGCGCATAGACGACCATTGCCACCCGCGCCCGCGGCCACAGCGCGGCAACCGCGAACGCCAGCGCAAACGCCGTGATGGCATGTGCGGATGGAAAGCTGAAATAGGCCTCGGTGCCGGCGAACGGCCTGAAGTTGAACGGATTGGCCTTGCCGCCCACGAACGGCCGGCCGCGCCCGACCACCCATTTGATCAGTTCGCCGGCCAAGAGCGGCAGCAGCACCGCGAAAAACAGGAACTGCAGTCGCGTGCCGAAACTCAACAGCCGAAGGCGCGACGCTCCCTCAAGCCGCGGAGACACCAGCGCAACGATCAGCAACATCGCCGCCAGCGGACACAGCACGTTGGCGTCCTTGCCGAAGTCGGTCAGGATGCGCACCGGCCACAGACTGGCCGCGCCGCGCGGCGGCATCAGCGCGATCTCGGTTGCGTCGAAGCCAGCCATCAGCGCGATGACGGCAGCGCCCCCGACGGCGGCGATCAGCAGCATCTGTCGCGCGAGCCGTCGTGCCGCGACGGCCCGCCGGGGATGCGACGGCGGGCGCGCCAGTTGGGTGACCGAGCGCCGCGCCAGCGTGAACAAGCCCGCGAGATAATTGGTGGGGTAGCCGATGCCGGCCTGGGCGGACATCCTACTCCGTGCCTTCGGAGCGGAAGATCGCGATCGAGATCGCCTTGCCTTGCGAGATGTTGTAGCCGTCGACCCGGGCGGCAACATTGTAGCGCAGCCCGATCGCCTCGGCGCGCTGAACAAAGCCGCGTTCCGAGCGGCTCTCCACCAGCGCGAAGCGGCAACTGCCCTGCCCCAGGAAATCGGCGGCACCCGAACCGTCCGTCAGCACCGTCGAGGTATCGGTCATGAACACCAGGCTCGGCTCGTGGAAGCCGGCGGCCGCAGCCTTCGGTCCGACGCAGACCACGTTGCGTAGCGCGTGCGCAATCTCCGCGCTTGGGAAGAGTGGTGTCAGCGCCGGCACCACGACGCCGTAGACGGCGACCGCCATGAACATCGCCGCGGCAACCGCGTTCAACAGCGAGCGCTCGGCGCGGTTGTCGTCGTAGAGCCACCAGGCAAACAGGCCGAGGATCAGCGCCACCGCCACGAACGGCCAGGCCAGAAAGACCGGCTGGCGCGTCAGGGTGATCGCGCCGACCACGGCGATCACCGAGGTCACAGCCGGAATCGCAAACCACCAGGCGGCGCCGCGCCGCAGCCACGACCGCGACAGCACGCGCCGCTCCAGCGCGCCGACGGTGAGGATGGCGATCGCCGGATAGAGCGGCAACACGTAGTGGGGCAGCTTGGTCAGCACCAGTTCGAACAGGATCCAGGATGGCACCAGCCACGCCAGCAGAAACTGCGCGCCGGGCTCGCGCCGCGCCCGCCACACCGCCGGCGCCGCCATGGCGGCGAGCGGCGCACCGGGCCAGAACGTGACCCAGAACAGCAGCAGATAGAGGCCGGGCGGCGCACCATGAGATTCCTGGGCGGCGAGCTTGCTCAGCATGTCGCCGCCGATCGAATCCGTGAAAAACGCGTCCCCCGCGCGCCAGAAGATCGCGACGAACCAGGGCAGCACCAGGACCAGCATCCACATCAGGCCCCATACCGGACGCAGCCGCCAGAGCCATGTGGCGGAGCGGTCGAGGATCGCGAGCGTGCCGATCGCCAGCACTACGAACATCAGGATCAACGGCCCCTTGAGCAGGATGCCGCCGGCCAGCGCCGTCCAGAAGATCGCGGGCCAGGTCCAGGGCGGATTCGCCGGATCCTCGCCGCGCTGCCAGGACAGGTAGGCGCGCGCCAGCGCGCCCATCGCCGCGACCACGGTCAAGAGCAGCATGGCGTCGGTCTTGGCGAGCCGTGCCTCGGCGCCGAGCAGAACCGAACTGGCCATCATGAGACCGGCGAAGATGGCGCCGTGCCGGGTCACGAACGCCAGCGCCGTCCAGTAGGTCAGGAGTACCGCGCCAACGGCCCCGATCAGCGAGGGGACCCGGTAAAGCCAGATGCGCAGCTGCGCCTTCGGCAGCCCCATCGCGGATGCGGCTTCGACCGCGGCCGATTGCATCCAGTAGATGCCGACGGGCTTCTTGTAGCGCACGTCATCCTGGAAACGGATATCGACGAAATCGCCGGTTTCGACCATCTGCTTGGTCGCCTGCGCGAACCGCGCCTCGTCGCGGTCGATAGGCGGGATGGTGAAAAAACCCGGCAGGAACAGCAATAGCCCGCACAGGATCAGGAATATGGCGGCGCGGGCATGGCTGCCGGCGGCAAAATCGATCACGCCTGCAAACCTGCTTCCCGGATTCACCCGGTTCTTCGGCTCGCGCGGTTCTCCAAATCGGGGACGGGCATAGGTCTCGGCCATTGGTTCCGCATACGCCGAAACCGCCATTCCGACAACCGCTTAGGGCATCTCTATTGAATTCTTACGACAACTGTGTCCGCCGCACCCGTGGCGTCGATGACGGTCAGCCGGGTGAACCCGGGACCAGGCGAATCGACCAGGCGCTGCCGCCGGCCGTCGATCTCGCCCACGGCGACGCCATTGACCAGCATCGTCATCGGTAAAACGCCGCCGGCGACCTTGACCGGCATCGCGTTCGCCTGCGCGTCGCCGGAGCCGGCAACATCGATCCGGGAACCGTTCAGGGGGAACTGGATATGCGGGGCCTGCTCACCGCCCGACCGGACCAGTTCACCCACTGGGCGAAAGCGACGCAGCGGCAGCGGAAGCTTGGCATTGCTGGCCAAAAGCGTCCCCTTGGGCGGCTTCGGCAGCGGAACCGGCAGCTTTCCGGTCCGGGCGAACGCGTCGAACAAGATCGGAGCCGCGGCGGTACGGCCGATCAGGCCGGGCACCGGGGCGCCATCGGGCCGTCCGACCCAGACGCCGATCGTGAGGCGGCCGTCAAAGCCGACCGACCACGCATCGCGGTAGCCGTAGCTGGTGCCGGTCTTGAACGCGATCCGGTTGCGCGGCGCGTTCTCCGGCGGCGGCGAGCCGATCAGGACGTTGCCGACCTGCCAGGCCGCGACCTGGTCCATCAGCCGCAAGGTATCGCCGGGCTCGCTCGCGGCGAGTTCGCGCAGCGGCCTCGTATTGCCGAGCCTCGCCAGTCCGGAATAAAGCTGCACCAGGTCCTGCAGCGTGATGCCGACGCCGCCAAGGCCCATGGCCAGGCCCGGCACTTCATCCTTCGGCAGCACGAGATTGGCGCCCGCCTGCTTCAGCCGCGATGCAAGCCGGCTCGATCCGACGCGGTCGAGCAGTTCGATCGCCGGCACGTTCAGGGAAAATTGCAGGGCTTTCCGCACCGGAACGGTCCCCTGATAGGTCATGTCGAAATTTTCCGGCGCGTAAGAGCCGAAGCGGATCGGCCGGTCCTCGATCAGGCTTTCCGGATGCACAAAGCCGTCCTCGAAGGCGAGACCGTAGATGAACGGTTTCAACGTCGATCCCGGCGACCGCACCGCGCGGGTCATGTCGACCTGCCCCGCCCGCCGGTCGTCGAAATAATCCGATGAGCCGACCCGCGCCAGCACATCGCCGCTGGCGTTGTCGACGGCGAGGATACCGATCGAAACATTCGGACCCAGTGCGATGGCGCGGTCGTGCGCCAGCGCTTCGAGCACCTTCTGCAGGCTCGCATCCAGCGTCAGCTTGATGATCGGCGCATCTTTCACCGTCGTGATCGCCTGGTCGGCCGAATGCGGCGCCAGGATCGGCATCGGCTTGCGCAGCCGCGGCACCGGCACAGCCTTGGCCTGGACGGCGTCCTCCTCCGTCACGATGCGCTCGTCGACCATGCGGTCGAGCACGCGGTCGCGGGCGTCGCGCGCGGCTTCGGGAAAGCGATCGAGCCGGCGGGTCTCGGGCGATTGCGGCAAGGCCACCAGCAGCGCCGCTTCGGCGGTCGACAGCCGCTTCGGCTCCTTGCCGAAATAGGCGATGGAGGCGGCGCGAATGCCCTCCAGATTGCCGCCATAGGGCGCCAGCGTCAGATACAGATCGAGAATCTGGTCCTTTGACAGTTGCCGCTCGATCTCGATCGCGCGGACCATCTGGCGCAATTTGGCGTAGACCGAGCGCTCCCGCCGCGGCTCCAGCAAACGCGCCAATTGCATGGTGATGGTGGACCCGCCGGATACGATGTGGCCGCGGCTGACGAGCTGCAGCGCGGCGCGGCCCAACGCCAGCGGATCGACACCGGCATGGGAGCGGAAGCGCCGGTCTTCATAGGCGAGCAGCAGTTTCAGGTAGCCGGGATCGACCTCGCTCTTCGCATCGACCGGCAACCGCCAGCGGCCGTCGGCCATGGCATAAGCGCGCAGCAGCTTGCCATTGCGGTCGACGATCGTGGTGGAGACTTGCCGCACCTGCGCCAACGGCAATGGCCCGAGCGAGACGACCCATGCCGCGAAGACGGCGGTGGCAATGAAGATGAATGCGAATGCAATTGCCGCGAACCGAATGACGCGCCGTCTACCAACGCCGTCATGGCAGGGCTTGTCCCGGCCATCCACGTCTTGCTTTGCTGCGGCGACAAAAGTCGTGGATGGCCGGGACAAGCCCGGCCATGACGAGGAGGTATGAGGGCCGACTTCGCTCATTTCGCCGGACGCACCTCGACCGATCCGGTGCTGCTGCGGCCGTAGCGCGAGGGATTGTACATGTCCTCGACATAGGCCTGCGGCAGCACGTATTTGCCTGGAGAAACCGCGCGCACCACATAGGCCGCCGTGAACACCGCCTTGTCGTTGGCGGCGCGATCGATAGCGGCGGTGAAGCGGTCGTCACGGAACTCGGTATTTTCCGGCTTCGCGCCGTCCTCGATCCAGTCCAGCGTGCCGGTATCGCCCGAGGAGACCAAATGCGGATTGTCGATCTCGAAGCCCGCCGGGAGATAGTCCGACACCATGATGTGTCCGAACTCCGGCTTGGCCTCGGTGACTTTCAGCACCACCGCGAAACGGTCGTTCTGCTTCGCCTTGGTGACGTCGGCGGGCTTGCCGTCGAGCGTGAAATAATTCCGCTCGATGACAAAGCCGTTGGACGCCGCGGGCTCCGGCGTGATCGGCGAACCGCTGACGGAGACCACCGCCTGCACCGGCCCATCGCCGGTGTTGGTGATCTTGATCGGCTGGCCGGCCATCTCGGCGGCCTTGTAGCTGCGATAGAGCGCGGTCTTGACCCCCACCCCGTTGAGATCGAGGCTCATGGCCTCCTTCGACAGCGCCCGCGAGGCCAGCACCAGCCAGGCATTTTCCTGGGTCGAGGTGTACGGCGTTAGTCCGCGCGCCACTTCGACGCGGGCAACCGCCTGCGTCAGCGTGGCCCTGGGCGCGCTGCCTTCGCTGGCGAGCGAGACCAGGGCTGCGGCATCGCGCAACGCGCTGCCGTAGTCGACCCGGCCATATTCCAGCACCGGCTTTGGCGCGAGGCTTTCCAGCGCGGCGGCATAGACCCGCTCGGCCCTGTTCTTGTCGCCGACCAGCGCCAGCGCCGCCGCCAGTTGCGATTTTGCGATTGAAGTGGCGAGGTTGTTGAGCTTGGTGTCGGCGAGATAGCGCAGGTCGCCGATCGGAGCGGCGCCATTGCGCGCGAGCACGTAGAGCCCGTAAGCGAGGTCGCGGCCACCGTCCTTCTCGGGTTCGTTGGCGTTGACCACGGAGTTGCGAATGCGATCGAGCGCGCTCTTGAACAGCACGTCCGGCACCGCAAAGCCCTTTTCTCGGGCACGGGTCAGGAAGTCCGTCACGTAAGCATCAAGCCAGGCATCGTCGCCGCCGGCCGACCACAGGCCGAACGAGCCGTTGGAGCCCTCCCGCGCCAACAGCCGCTCGATGGCGTCCTTGATGCGCTGGTCGATTTCGGTGTCCATCGCCAGATGCGCGCCAGCTGCCAGATCGTTGACGTAAAGCAGCGGCATCGCGCGGCTGGTGATCTGTTCCGAACAGCCATGGGGATAGCGGTCCAGCGCCTTCAGGATGGTCGCGGCATCGAGCGCGGTGGACTGGCTGACCGACAGCGAGACGCCGCCGGTGCCCTGCACCAGGTCGGAGAACATGTCGGAGGTGAGTGTCAGGCTCTCGCCTTTGGCGAGGGTACGGATCGAGCGGCGGGCGAGGATTTGGGTGGCCGGCTTGACGTCGAGCGCATAATGCCGCGCCAGCGTCAGTTCGTTCGGCCCCGAAATATCGACGTCGATATCAGCGGTTCCGGCATAGGCGGCATCGAGCGAAAGCGACATCGAGCTGCGCTGTTTCGCGGCCAGTTTGACTGTTGTAGCCGGATTGCCCGATACCTTCACCGGCCCCGTGGTCTTGACGTCGATGGTGTAGTCGCCGGGCGCGCCTTCGACGTTGTCGAGGTCAAAACTCATGGTGCCGTGATCGCCGTTCAGCAAAAAGCGCGGCAGAGTCGCCGTCAGCACCACGGGATCGCGCACCGTGACATCCGATGTGGCGCGGCCGAGCTTGGTCGCGGTCCAGGCTACTGCCATGACGCGCGCGGTGCCCGAAAACTCCGGAATGTCGAAATTGATCTCGGCGGTGCCGTCGGCGGCAACCGTGACGATCCCGGAATACAGCGCGAGCGGCTTTTGCGTCGGCGGGCTGCCCTGCAACTGCGCTCCGGCGTCGCCGCCGGTCTTGAGCTGGCCGCGGGTGCCCTGCATGCCGTCGATCAATTGCCCATAGAGGTCACGGATTTCCGCGCTCATCTCGCGCTGGCCGAGATAGTAGTCATCCGGTGCCGGCGGCTTGTAATTGGTCAGGTTGAGAATGCCGACATCGACCGCGGCAACCACGATCTTGGCGTCCTCGCCCGGGTTCAGTCCGCCGAGTTTCACGGGCAGTTTCAGCGTGGAGTTCGGGCGCACCAGAGCGGGCGGCGACAGGTTGACCTGGAGCGTGCGGGCCTGCTTGTCGATGCCGAACCATTTCAGGCCGATGGCACGGCCGGGCATCCGCGAGGCCGCGACATCGAGCGGGCGGCGGAGCGTCGCCACTACATAGGCGCCGGTGCCCCAATCCTTGCCGACGGGAATCTTGACCTGGGTGGTGCCTTGCTTGACGTCCGATGTCTGGGTCGTCAGCAGCCGGTCGCCGAGCACGTTGATGGTGAGTTTTCCGGCGGTGCGGGCATTGACCGAGACCGTCATGGTGTCGCCGGATTGATATTCCGGCTTGTCGATGGAAGTCTCCAGCAGATCGGGCGTATCGGCGCTGCCGTCGGAATACCAGCCGACATCGAACTGCACCGAGGTCAGGGGACCGTCGGCATCGGTCGATTTGACGTCGAGCCGGTAGCGACCGGGTTGCGGCGACAGCGTGATCCGCGACGGCTTGTCGGCGGCGATGCTCAGATCGCCGTCGGCGACGCGCGTGGTCGATTTGACCGGCTCGAAATCCCACGACGAGTTCTGGCGATACCATTGATAGCGGGATTCGATCTTGAGCAGCTCATAGCGCAACCCGTCGCGCGGCAGCGTCTTGCCGTCGGGCGAGACGAACACGACGTCGAAACCGGCCTTGTCGCCTTCGGCGACGTTCTTGTCGGCGAATAGCGGCTTGACGCCGATCTGCGCCGCTGATGGCGCCACCGGCAGCACCAGTTTGCGCTCGACCGCGCGGCCGCCGGCCTCCGCCATGCGGATGAAGAACTGGGCTTCCTGCGGACGCGTCGAGGTCGGCGGCTTTGAAAGGCTGACCGGGAAGGTGGCAACGCCATTGGCGTCGGTCTCGGGCAGGCCCTCGATCGGGGTACGCTCGTTGCTGGTGGTCTCCTCGTCCTTGACGCCGAACTGGTAGCCGGCAAAGCCCGGTCGCTCGGCGGCCGGCGTGACCAGCATGTCGCCTTCGAGCTGCAGGCTCGAGGCCGGCGCGCCATAGAGGAAATGGCCGTCGACCTTCAGTTCCACTGCTATGTCAGCTTTGATCTGCTTGTCCTTGGCCGACAAGTCGAATTCGATCCGCTCGGGGATATAGTCCTCGACCATGAAGGTGGTTTCGCCGACCGGAGAACCCTTGGGATCGGTGAAGGCCTTCACCCGCCAGGTCCCGGTCGGCACCGCGGAATTCAGCGGCATGGCGAGGCTGCGGCCGCCTGCGCCCTGGTCGGCCAGCATGGCCCGGCGGAATTCGACGCCGTCGGGGCGTTCGATCACCAATGTCAGCGGTCCGCCGGTCACCGCATTGCCCTGGCCGTCACGCAACAGGGCCGTGAGATAGACGGTTTCGTTGGAGCGGTAGACGCCACGCTCGGCATAGACGAAAGCGTCGGCGCCGGCGGGCACTTCCCGCCCCGCCGCACCCCGATCGGATAGATCGAACGCGTTGCTCTTCAGGCTCAGGAAGGCGTAGTCAGTCTTCTCGCCCGACACCGTCAGCATCGCCGGCGACAGGCCGCCCTCGCCGCGCGCCAGCCCCGCCTCGAACAGCACATGACCGGAATCGTCGGTCTTGCGGGTCGCCAAAATCTCGTTGTTGCGCGCCACCAGCCGCACCTCGGCCTTGCCGACCGCATCCGTGGTCGCCAGCGAATTGACGAAGACGTGGATGCCGTCATTGCCGGAGAATGCGGTGATGCCCAGATCGGAAACGATGAACCACTGCGTTGCGAGCGACGAGTCGTCGTCGCTGCCCGGAGTTTTCGGCGCCGCGGTCATGACGTAGACGCCGGGCTGTAACTCGCCGAGCGCCTGGTCGACCGGAAATGCCGTGGTGACGTCCTCGTTCAGCGTGGTCGCGGTGGAAACCTCGCCCGACCAGACCTTGACGCCGCGCTCATCGCCGAGGCTGGACAACTCGTAGCGGCTCAACGCGTGCTGGAAATCGCTGTCGATCACGGTGTTGATCAGGTTGCGGTCGCCGATCCGGAATACGTCCACCTTGACCGCCGGCGTATTGACGCTGACCAGGGGAATGCCGCGCTGGCCGGTGCGCGGCAGCACATAGGCGCGCCCGGTGAAACGCACCAAGGGTTTGCGGTCACGCACATAGATGTTGAATTCGGCCGATTTCGGCAGGCCTTCGCGGACGGTGGAGGGCAGCCCGGCGCGCAGATTGATGTTGTAGCGTTCGCCGTGCTTCAAACCATCGACGCAGAGCTGCTTGCCCTCCGAGGTCAGCGCCGGCTTGTCGTTGCCGGCAAGCGCCAAATACGGCGCGAAATCGGTGCGTTTGGCCAAGTCCTCCGAGAACTGGAAGCAGGCGCGCGGCGAAGCCGAATCGGAATCGACGGTATAATCCAGCAGCCGAAAGCCGTGCTCATCGCGCAGCTTTTCGTATTGGCCGCGGACGTCGGCGACCTCGCGCAGATCGAGCGAGAGCCGCAACGCGTCCAGCGCCGGCCGGAACAAATGGCGCTCGCTCAGGGCGCGGCCGAGCACGGCGAGCGCGTCGGCTTCCTCGCCTGAGTTGCCGGCGCGCTGATAGGCGATATAGGCCGCGGTCGAGGCGCGCTCCAGAAGGAAGGTGTGCTCGCTGGAATTCGCCGGCGAAATCTGGAAAATCACCCGGGCAAGCCTGAGCCAGTTGCCGCTGTCCTCCGGTGCGACGGCGGCGATCTGGCCGAGAATCTGCAGGCCGGTGCGGAAATCGCTGCGCCTGAAGGCGGCATCGGCGTCCGTCTTCAGCGTTGCGGTGGATTTTGCGACGGGGCCCGCCTCGCTCTTGATCTGGGCTTCCAGCTTGATCGCGGAATCGGCGAGATCGTCGCGTTTGAAGGCCTTGTCCGCCGCTAGCGCCGAGCAGAGGCCAAGCGCCAGCGTGGCGCAAAGTATCGCGGCGCGAACCAAACCGATCATGATGGAGCTCCCAGGGCTGCGGACGAACGCCGCATATGATGCAGAAGTGCGCTAAAAGGTGACGGACTGATGGCGGCGGAACCAGCGAGCGAAAAAGTCGCATGCAACATTTGTCGAAAGCCAAAATCCCGTGGCCGCCGCCGGTCAACGGCGGCGCAGCATGATGTCGAGGGCAAACCGAACGGTCCACCACTTACGGCTTTGTCGCGGGAGGCCGGAAAACGGTTCGGGACCGACTTGGCCGGGAAGCGGATATCGTCCCCTGCGTCGCAGGTCCGAAGCTTGCGGGGATCGGCATTCGTCAGGCTCGCTTGTCGGTTTCGGTTGGTCATTGGGAGCAACTTCCTGAAAATGCATTCGTGAACCGAGATCAGGGGCCGAACCTGCGCACCCCCTCGCGCTACGAACCGTGACTGGATGCTTCTGCTTGTTCGCAAGCGACGGCTCCGAGCGGTGCAGACCCATGCTTGGCGTCCGAGGTTTGTCTCGATGCGCGTACGACATCTCGCCGTCCACGCCGCAATCGTAAATTAACCATGTTGATTGCGGCCACCTCAGAGAATGGCGCTTCGCCGCATTGTTCGGATGAATGCGCGGTGAATTCGCAAAAACCGTCCCGCGGCGCCGGCGGCGTAGCCAAATTCTGAAAGTTCGTGCTAGATTTTGATGAATTTTGGGATTGCAGGACATGAAGCAGGAGACGGCGCACGGCTCCAAGCCGGACAAGAAGGCAATCGCCACCGCCATCCAGCGCCATCTCGACGCCAACGGGCTGGCGCGCAAGGATCTCATCCGGGAGCATCTGTCCAAGTCGTCGATCGAAAAACTGTTTCAGGGTGACTTCACGGAACGGACCCTCGACAAGGTCGAGGGCATTCTCAAGGCGAGTTTTCGAAAGCCGTCCGGCAAGGAAACCGCGGACAGATCGGTCGGCGGATACGTCTTCGACGCCGTCGAATATCTGCAGGGCGACTATCTCTGCGTTCGTCCGATGTTCGCCAACGCGGCCAACTTCAACGCCTATCTGGTCACGATTTCCTGGAGCGAGGAGCGGAAATGCCTCGTATTCGAGGAGAAGTCGCGCTTCGACGAAAAATACCGGCAGCAGGGCACGGTCCATATTCCGTTCGGCACCGCCTACATGAATCTGGTCAGTTCGAGCGCCGGCAACGTGCGGACCATCCTGCTGTCGCTGCCGGATTCCGACGACTTGATGCGCGGGATCATCCTGACGCTGAGCAATCCCAAAGGCTCGGTCTACATTCCCGTCGCCTCCCCGATCGTGCTGCGCAAACTTGGCAAGGCGGAAGTGCCGGAGCTCGGCATCATCACGGAAGATCGTCGCTGCCACGGCGAATACCAGTCCTTGCTGGCGACGGTGCTGACCGAGGAGTTCGGAATTTTCGCGGTTCCGCAGTCGTCCGGCCAACGCAAGGGCGGCGCGGGCCGCTAGCGTAGCGCATGATGTGTTGGCGTTGGATCGACCCGTTCCGCAAGCGCGAGGCACGAACGATCGCGTGGCCCGGACCCGGCATAGGGTCCCTCAGCCGGGCACGGCAGGGCCTGCACAAAAAATCGCGAAAACGAGCCCATGCAAAGTAGAGTGCACCCCGGCTCCCAGCCTCTCGCTGCGCTGCGTCCGGAGCAGGAGAAGAAAAAGGCCCTAACCTGATCTCATCCCGCTCTGGCCTCGCCCGGCGGGCGGCTCACCGCCCGAGGCTATCGCAAGATTTCCGGAAAACGGCTCGGAACGGGCTTGGCGGCAAAGCGGATTTTTCATACTGGCAATGGTATAACGCCGCCAACGGTCCCATAGCTCAACTGGATAGAGTAACGGATTTCTACTCCGTGGGTTGCAGGTTCGAATCCTGCTGGGATCGCCATCGGCAAAAAATTGCCGTGGGATTTCCATTACTTGCTTCCCGTTTTGTCCAGCCGGCTCGAAGGGCTGGACAATTCCTGTTCGCGTTCCGCCCCGATCTGCATGCTCATCGCCTGCCGTGCGAGCCGCTGCTGATCGGAGGCGCGCGTGTAGTGCGCAACTTCGGCAAGCGAGCGATGTCCGGTGATGGCGCGTATCTGATCGCTACTGCATCCGGCGTTCGCCAGTCGCGTTGCTGCCGCCTTGCGCAAGCCGTGCGCCGAACATTGCGGCAGGCCCGCTTCGTTGCAGCGGTCGCGAAACCAATTGCCGAAGCCAGCCGACGTGAACGGCGCGCCGCGTTCGGTCGTCAGAAATGTGAGATGCGAGCGCGACGCCGACGCCAGCACTTGCGCTAGATCGGGATGCATCGGGATCGTCAACGCCGTGTCGGTCTTTTCCTGCCGCAACGTGATCGCGTTGTCTTTCATTTGCTGCCAGCCCATGCGAACCACGTCACCGCGTCGCTGCGCGGTGTAGAGCAATAGCGACATCGCGAGCCGCGCCCGCGAACCGATGGGATGGCGTTCTTCGAACTGCGCGATTTCGGCTTCGTTCCAGCTATGGAAGCCTTCGCCACTGGCGCGATACTTCTTCACGCCAATCGCCGGGTTGCTGTCGATCATATCGATGCTGACGGCGTAGCCGAGCAGCACTCGCAGCACCTTGAGCAGATTGTTCGCAGCGTGCGGCGTGTTGGCTTTCGATCCGATGATCTGGATCAGATGCGCGCGGCCCAAACCCTTCACCGACTTATCGCCGTGCGGCTCGCGGAAGTTCTCGATGATGTTGCGGCGCATCACTTGCGTTGACGGCCTCAGCGCGCGGAAATCAGGTGACTTGTAGTAGCTGACAACGAGCGCGTTGATGGTATTCGGCTTGGTGCGCGATGCGCCAATCTCGCCAGCGGTCGCCAGCACCTTGACGCCTTCAAGCGCCGCGGCGTACTGGCGCATGAAATCTTCCGACCACGGCGGGCCGGTCAGGTAGGTGGTGAAGCCATCCTTGCGAAAGCGCACGCGCCGCGTGCCGTGGCGATCCGCGTTCCAGCCGCAATGCTTTGGAAGTCCGCTTCTAGTTCTTAACATTGCTCAGAACCTCATCCCACGGGTTGCTCGCCGTAGCGTCGTCCGCCTGACCGACGATGACGCTAATCTTGCCGGTATCGGGATCGACTTCATAGCGCGCGACCTCAATGCCCGCCTTCGCCACTTGCTTCGCGACGCTGACTAGCGACGGCTTGCGCTTGCGCTTGCGGATGTTCGGCGCAGCAGTCAGCTCAGGGAAAGTTCGTCGGACGGCTTCGTAATCAAGCGGGACAAAACTGGACCTCTCGAATACCACCGTGCGATCCTTGGCTTTTTCTGCCACGTGGTATTGGAAGCCCGGATCGGTCCAGTAATCGAGCAAGATGGCAACCTTTCCCACGCTGTTCATCGGCCTGCCCCGGTTATGTCCGCTCCAACGCGCGGGTCTCGCGGCGCTCGGCGTCCATTCGGCTTCTGACGCTGCGGACAATTTCAGAGTTTTGGGACGCGCCTGTCCGCTGGGCTTCCTTCTCTAGCCATTTCGTCACATCAAGCGGTAATCGGACCGATCGGAACACGACGGAAGCGGCTTTGGCGGCTTTCTGTTTCCTAACCATTTTTTGACTCCCATAATGCCACTGGGATACCCAGATGATACTAGCACCGTTCCGCACCGTGCTGGTAACCGTATTACGTCGGTTTTGACTGATTGGCAATGTTTTTGAGGGGATTTGAGCGTATGGCGAAAAAACAACCGAAACGGCCCGGGCGCGGGTCGGAACAATTTGTTTTGCGTTTGCCAGATGGAATGCGCGACAAGCTGCATGAACTGGCGAATGCCAATGATCGGTCGGTAAACGCGGAAATAGTCAACCGCCTTGAAAAATCCATGGAACACGGCGGCCCATTCCAACAGCTTCAAGAGAGGGTGGAATATCTCGAGGAGCGGCTAGAGAATCTAGAACACGAATTTAAGCACAGATACGACGATCCGAATCCGGACGACTGACGAAAGGCGAGGGTGAAGACGTGTCGCTTATTCACATTCGACAAGTCGCTGTACAATTTCGCCGTGCGATAGAGCGCTGCCGTACACAATTGCCAATTCAATCTAGAGATTTTCCGCATGGCGCATGCGGCGACGCTGTACTTCTGCTCGCAAAATTCCTGCAGGAAAATGGCCATACGGGTTTCTGGTATATTTTAAGGATGCGCGAAGACTGTTCTCATGCTTGGCTGCAACGGGGCGATCTCATCGTGGACATCACCGCAGATCAGTTTCCCGACCAACGTAAATCCGTCATCGTTGCATTGAACCCTGGATGGCATAGGACGTTTGAGCGCGATCTTGACGAAAAGGAACAGGTCGCAGATTTCGAGCAATATGATCCCCGCACGGTGGCGGAGATGCGCCATGCGTATCGTTTATGCATCTCGCGCCTCGAAAGGTAGCGAATCGCGCGGCCCTTCAGGGGGGCCCGCTGGTGCGCGTTTCCCTGAGCCCGTGAGCGGGCCGCCGGGCCACCGGACACGTTTCCGCATCTTCCCGTGCGTCGATCCTGCGCTGCGGCGGAAGTATCGCTATTGCCTTCACCTTCCGGTTGCGAAACAATCCAATCGGTTTTGGGGGATTGCAGAATGCGTATTTTGGGAATCGTGGCGCTAGGCGCCGCGCTGGCAGGCTGCGCCTCATCGGGCGTTCAGGTGACACAGGAACAGGCGCAAAGTTTCCAAGTAGGTAAATCCACCTATGGCGATGTCGTGGCCGCGCTCGGCCAGCCGACCACAACGACAATGAGTTCGGCGGGGCAAAAATATGCGATCTATTCCTACGCCGCCGTCTCGTCGCGGCCTCAGAATTTCATTCCCTACATCGGACCGCTCGTCTCCGGTTACGACACGAAATCAAGCGCAGTTACGTTTGCTTTTGATAACCGCGACGTCCTCGTTAACATGACGTCGACGCAGAGCAATCTAGGAACCGGCGCTAATTTAGCCGCGGGCGCCCCACAAGGTCCGACAGCGCAACCGCGGTAAAAGGGCCGCGTCCAAATCGCAGACAATTGTGTCCCGGCGCGCTGGACCCTTGCAGGGGAATGACGCGGGGCCGGATGACCCGGACCCCGCGCCTCGCTATCCTAGATGGTGCCAACCAACCTAGGGAGCGAAATCATGACGGAAGTGGAAGGGATCATAAGGATTGAGACGCCGTTGAGTGTCGATCACGTAATGACGCGAGAGGGATGGTTCGGGCTGGAAATTGCTCAGGTGTTTCAGGGAGACTCCAAACCAACAATTCTCCGCGTGACGCTGACGAAAGATCGTCTTCTAGCGCTTCTCGCACAAATCGAAGCCACGCGGCAGCAGTTCGATTTCCCGTTGCCCGCAGTATTCTCTCAGCAACAAACGCGCCAATGAATTTCAGCATGACAAGCGCTCCCGTCGTCTGCATTGAAGGCGGCGCGGCGATCGGATGCCAGTCAACCGTAACCGGGAGAGGGTCAAAGGAAAAAATGCTCTCCCCCCGATGCCGCGCCGCCTCTGCCGAACCGTTTCATACCCTGGCCCTGCCGTAGCAAAGCCGCTTCGGTCCGGCTGTCCGAATCTCTCATGCGCCAATGCGTGCGCGACGATCCTGCAGATAGGCCGTCGCGCCCTCTGGAGTCAGTATCGCTTTCGCCATCGCTTGCGGCGCTGTCAGCGTTCCGTCGCTGGCCCTTAAGCCCGCGGCAATCTGCTTCAACTTAGCGAGCCCTGAATCTGAACCAGGAGGCGGCGCGGTCGAGCCCTCTGTCGGCGCCACGTAAGACGGCCCTTTTGCCGATTTATAAGCAGCGTAGAGCGGTCGCCCGTCGGGATCTTCGATGAATTTCGCGAAAGCCTTTTCGATGGTCTCTCCTGGCTGTCTCCGCCGATTGGCATGCTTGCGTAACTCCGCGTACCACTCGCTCTTGGTCTTGTTCCCGGGCGCGCTCTTTGCGAGAGCGATCGTCGTTTCGAGTTCCGCATCGTGTGGCATTGTCGTTGCTCCTTTCAATGGGCCGTCGGTTATTCGACGGCGCCGCGTTGCAGTTCGAGGTAGCGGTTGACGACCATCGCGCGAAGGTTCGCACTTGGTATGGCCAGAAGCTGCGCACTGGACAGAACGTCGCCGCGTTTGAAAACGCGGCCACCGATATCAAGCCGGCGCAACACGTTGGCCTCGGCGATGGCGATATCATCTGGCACCGCAAAGCTTGCTTCACGTTCGAGGGCTCTCAGGCGCTGCGCACGGTTCATTCGTCTCGCTCCATCAACATTCAAAATAGCCGCTGGCCACCAACAGAACCGGGGAAGATTCTTGGCGGCCCGCTCGAACAGACGATAATCGACACTCCCGACGTCACCACGCCCGATCCGCGCGAGCTTAGCGCCATCGAACCCATTGCGGCATTAGCTTCATCATCGTGACCTCGTGCAGGATGATCGACCCGATCGCGCGTCGTCGTCTGGCGTCTTTCTAAGGCGCATATTTCTGATAAGAGGCGCGGCGCATCCAGGAGCCTCGCCCTCCCAGCGGAAAACAACGGCAACGCTTCGAGATAGATTTCGGACCTATCGCGATCGCTGTGCACGTAGCGGATACCCTGAGAGGCCCAGCTCTGCACGGCCCATTGTGCGCTATACCGATCGCCAGTGACTTGAGAAATCCCGTATTGCTTGGCGACCGCCGCCATGTCGGCGGTGACGCTCTGGGGGTTGAACGGCGCGCGGCGCGAGACCAGACAATCCAAAACGATCTTGTCGCCGATCTTTGAACTAATCGCCATGGCGTAAGAATCGGAAACCCCTCCGCTGACATCGGCAAAAGCGTGATATCGAACGCCGGGAACGCGCGGCCTCACAAGCACGCCGCGATCGACGGCGGCCTCGACAAGCTCGCGAGAAATGAACGCCGCTAGATCGTCGCGCCACTGCGAACCAAATTCAGCCGCGGCGCGCTGCGGGTCGTCGGCATACGCCTTCGCGACCACCTTTTCGGACAAAGCCGGGTTCATCGTCCGGGATGATGCGAGCCAGCAAACATCTTCCGCGTCGTCGACGCCGAACAACTCTTTCCACCTTCGGTGCATATAACCGGCTCTGCGACCGACCGACGACGCCAGCATGAGCAGCCCGCCGCCCGGCGTCATCGACATGGCGGGCAGCGCGGCTGCCACAACGTCCTCGTCGCTCGATGCCGCGCCCTCGCGGGTGTCCCAATAACAGCACTCCGAGCCGAGCACGGCAATTGCCGATCGACCACGGACAAGGCTTGCGTCATTGGTCACGATTTCCAGTGTCGCGCCGGAGCGAAACTCAACCATTTCGTCGCTCGTCCGCGTGACCTCTGCCGCGAGCATCGGCGTCGCCAGCAAGCCTTGGCAGTAGCGCCGCAGGATTCGCGCCTGCTTTTTGTCGGCGCCCAGCAAAATCACGCTCGCCTGTTCGCCCGCGCTCATCACCGATCGCCAGCTTCCGCAAAGTGAAGCGCGCCACACCGCGACGGCAGACTCGAATCTGTCCTTGCCCGCCCTGCGGCCCGCCAACATGATCAGCCGGTTCACGGGCCCAGTCGGTAACGTTTTCCTGCCCGTACATTCGTGGAAAAGCTCTGCCTCGCGGCTGTCCAGTTCCTCGCCGCTGATAACCTTCGCCACCGCGTGCCACGGCCAGAAGCTCGGCGCCTGGAACGGCCCACCGAGCAGGTTCGGATCGCGCATCGCTTGGGCCAGGCTGCGCTTCACGGCGCCTCCTCGCTTTCGGCGAGATAGGCGTCAAGGGCGGATGGCGTCCCTGCCGTGCGACGGGAAGCCCTCGCCGTGATCGGAGCCAGGATGCGCCGCGCCTCGGAACTCAATCGGATCGTGTCGTCCGCATTGACCGGCTCGCCGCGCACCAATGACGCCTGCAGCAACTCCGCCTGCAGCACCATCGCCGCCGCCGTCCTGATCAGCGCCTTTTCCGTCTCAGTAAGGTTGCCGCCCGCTTCCTTCTCGAAGCCGTCGCACAGGTCTCTAAAACGTCGGCCGCTCGGCGTGCGCATGTCCGTGCCAGCGAGCACCCATCGCCCGTTCGTCACGCGCGATTTGTTGGTCACCGATCCGGCCGCGCGTCGTTGCGGCGCGGGCTGCGATGTGGCTGCGAACGGCTTGTGAGCTTCGTGCATCGTCTAGAAATGACACGCCACCCCGCTGATGCAAGCTCACCTCAGCGTCGTGGGATGGCCTCAAGTGTTGAGCGATACTGAGGAGTGTTGAGGAGTGTTGACGCACACTGAAAATATATTTGCGCGGCGATGATCAAAGCACGCCGCTCCTGATCCACATGCGCTCTGGCGTCACTTCACCGCGTCCGCAAACGCCCGCCGTGACACAGAAACGGGCGCCGATGCGTTCGGATGATTCGGGCGAAGATCATCTGCCCGATCTGTTGCGACGCTGTGCGGGCTTCCCGCTGTGCGGGCTTCCTATGGCGTGATGCGATCTAACGCGCGCCTCACTTGCGTCGCGTTCCACACCCCATGACCGCGCGCTGTTGTGATTCCGGCCTCGTTCAATCCCGCTGCAAGAGCACGCAACGACACAGCGCCAGCCGCCTGTAGGTTTGCGATGGTCGGCGCGATATCCGCCGCCCGATCTGTCGCGCGCTTCTGGATGGCCGCCGTAGCGATGGCGCGCGCCCTATTCGATGGCTTCACGCCACGATCGCCGCCGAGCTTCGTGCCGCGCTGCTTGGCGGCGGCAAGCGCCGCCTTCGTGCGTTGGCTGATCATGCCAGCCTCAAGCTCTGCCACCGCAACCATTTGCTGCAACAGAAACCGGCCGGTCGCGCCTTCGATCTGCGGCAAATCGGCGAATCTGACATCAACGCCAGCCTCAAGCAGGCGGCCCAGGAACGCTACTGAGCGCGTCAGACGATCAACCTTGCTGACGACAAGCGGACAACGATGCAGCCGCGCTGCCGCCAGCGCCTTGTCCAATTCGGGGCGATCAGAGAGCTTGCCCGATTCGGTTTCGGTATAGTCCGCCACGATCCGCCATTCGCCACCGTTCAAATAGGCGGATACCGCCGCGCGCTGCGCCTCGATCCCGAGCCCGCTCCTGCCCTGGCGATCAGTGGACACGCGATAGTAGGCTACAAACTTGCCCTGAGATTCCATTGCCCGCCCCTGTTTCAAACCTATCAACGACCGTTGACCGTTACGTTACAAGGCGCTTCGGATGCGTCAAGAGCACCGTTCTGACCTCCACAGAGGGCCACGCCGATACAATCTGCCGCCCTTTTTAAAGCGGACGACGTGTCTGCCTGGGGCGGTTACGGTAGTTTGATCCGACAGGCTGCCGTGTGAGACACATTGCTGCGCTGTTCGCCTGTGGGAAAGAGGAGCGCGCGCTATGCCAGATATCGGAGCTTTTAGTCAGACACTAAGCACGGTCCTAAACGGCGGACTGGGGCTTGCAATCTTCGCTGCCATTGCAGCATTTGCGTTTGCGCCAACGCTCGTTGTCATTTCGAGCAAAAGCGTCTTTTGGATCGTGTTCGTCATCGTTTTAAATCTGATGGCAATTGGGCAGGTTGTATTCGCGATCGTGTCGTCGCAGAGCGCCCTTATCTCAGCCATCGTTGGAGCGTTCTCGACTTTGCTGTGGTTTGTTACTCTGATCGTCGCAGGGCTTGGAACGATCACAAAGCAGGGCGAGCGGCGAGAGATGCTGCTTATAAGTCAGGAGAAACGCCTGTACGACATCGATTGTCGCCTTTACGCCTTAGAGCCTAAGTAAGCGTCCTAGATCGCTCGATACGTTTCGGCCTGCTTTTTCCAAAGGTCGTTCTGATCTGACTTCAGCGCGTAGATCGTGTTCCTGCCTGCGATCTTAAACACGACTATCTCGCCATGGGCGATGCGCGCTCGGACTTGGCCTTCCGTGATCCCGTACCATTGGGCGACCTGCTCGATGCCGGTCAACAGATCACAATCTGGGGCGGGCAGCGCTACGGGCTTCGCCCGCGCTGTCTCCATCACGGTGCATCCTTGTCTATCGCCCGCGTGGCCGCTTGGGGTGTCAGCACGTACCCGCCCGCGCCGTCCGGTTCGATCAAGCCTAGCCCTTCAAGCCAGGTCACGGCATCGACGTCATCCGGGCATTGCGTCGCGTTTGCCAGACGACCGATCGTCTGCAATGTCTCGGCCTGCCGGGCGGCAGCCGCCACCCGCTGCCCCATGATCTCCGCCGCGCGATCGAGCACGGCGCGGGACGTTCCAGCGACGAGATCCCCGACGATGGCGAGGATCCGCGCGTCAATTTCCGCTTGGGCCAGGCCGTCGAATTTGAGCGCGCACAGTTCGTTCGCCAACTGCTCAACTTGGGCGTCGGTCATGGCTGTCCTTTTCCGCTTAGGATAAACATCCGCGCGCTCCGAGCAGCGAGCGGCGACCATGCGTCGTTGCGGCTGCTCACGACGATAGCGGGCCATACGTCCCGAAAGCCTTCGAGAAATTCGACCAGCATCGCGGCTGCGGTTTTATCCTCCATGCCGTCGATCGTCGTCAATGTGTCCGGAAGCTCGTCCCAAAATTCGTTCATCTCGCTCGCTCATCGTGCGCGCTGGCGCGCTCTTGCTCGTCGGGTCATTTCTGCTTTCGCCTTTTCGATTCTCCTGTTTTCTAGAATCCTTGCCTGCTGGTGAGACCCGAGCGAGGGCATAGGACGACCAGCCCCACCGAAAAACGGTGAGGTTGGTCCCTATGCCCTGTGCGATCTTGCCTGCCGGAGCCGACCGTCGCTTTGGGCGATGATCTCGCGACGCCGCGGATCACCTTGGTGCCAACTTGACGGTGCAATACGTCGCACCGGCGATCAGCCCTCGCACCTTTCGGACCGGGCCTTGTCTTCGATCGCGCCCCACAGTAAACCGTGCCATCTGCGTGATGGTGGCGCCGCTGCCGTAACTACATCCGACCAGCGCCATTTTGACGGGTCTGACCCTTCCGAGGTCGGACCCGTTTTCGTTTTCTCTCAGGTGGTCTGCGAAGCCCTCCTTGGATGAATCAGAACGGCGTAGGTTGCGGATTTGCGATCTGGAAATATCCCGATCAGCTCGCGCCCAGGCGTCAGCGCGGTGCATTCCCGATCACCGTCGATCAGGTAGCCGATCGTCGTTCGCCCGACGCAGACGGTGGCGCTCGGATCACTTTTGGAGTAATCAAGCGCCAGCGCGCGATTAAGACGTGAGACGTCCGCCACCGGTGCGCCGGTCGCGCGGACGTTTTGCTTTTTGAGTTTGGGGTTACGCAAGACGCGCCCCCATAGGTGCGGCACCGCCTGACTGTGCGGTGTGCGGTGGAAGGCTGGACAATTCGGGAAATACCCGAATGAAGCCGGAAGCGCCCTTAAGGGCGGCTGGACAAGCTAAGTTCTTGTGGCGTACCGAATGCCGATCCCTGCTGGGATCGCCAGCTCAGGGCTTCGTGTCCGTTCGCAAGCTTCCGCAGCCTTTCGTAACCCTTACGTCAAACCGAACGGCGCAAAGTTGTGGCGCTATGATTGCCGGTTGCGCGACAGCACCGCCAAAACCGCCTCCTTCGGTGCCTACCCGCTGGTCAGCCTCGCCGCCGCCCGCAAGCTACACACCGCAGCCGGGGTGACGGTCAGCGGCTCGGCCTCCAAATCGTGAATTTCCCGCCGACGCGGGTTTCCCGATGTCAGGGCTGACCGGCAAGGACGATCTTCTGCACGAGGCTGCCGCCATCAGACCGACAAATGATCCAGGTTATGCCGCATGCGCGCCGCGTCATCTTCGACATAATGCAGGCGAACGACCGCTTTGCGCCACAAAAGCGGTCAATCAAGAACTGATAAGCTTTTCGCTATTTCCTATCAGTCCGCCGACTGACTCCGTTCCGTATGAAAACTTATCAATGACTTGCCCAAGTTCATGGCGGATAGTTGTTGTTTATCCAGGCCGTGAATGCGTCGATAAACGCTTTAGGAAACGGTTCGAACGGGGGCGGTGGCATGTTCGGCGGATCGCCGATTATCTGACCGGCGATGATGGCCGCGTTTGCCTTGACATCCTCATAGCTGGCAAGATCCAACCGCCAGGCCATCTGGCCGCGGTACTTGAACAAGGTCGGTGCGATATCGTTGGCGAACGAGACCGTGGTCATGGGGCTGCTCCTCAGGTCAATTTGATCTTCCATACCTTGCCAGAGCCGCGCGTCGCCTCGAGCCCGCGCTCCCCCAGCATTTCGAAGCGGCCGAAATCGACCACCAACAATATTCCGTCGGGCATCGCGACGATGTCGATCGGCCGCTCGAATGGCCCGGCCGGCAGCGCGTGTTGCGACCAGTCGCGCGGATCGATCCGCAACAGACCGCGACCGACCTGCGGACCGGTCGGCGCGGTCATAGGCTTCTCGTCGCCGAACATCGCTACGATCAGTTGACCCTGCCACCGCCCCGGTTGCGGCAGAATGGCGAATTTCGTCGCCGCTGCATTGACCGCAAACTCCACCACGGGCCGCCGCGGCAGCGGAAGGTCTTCATGACCTGCGAGGATAAACCGAGGCTGCGGGCCACGTTGCGGCCTGAAGGATGGATCGGTGACGGGGCGTCCGCAGACAAAGTCGGGCCAGCCGTACCAGCCGCCCGGTTCGACCACATACAGACAGTCCGGCGCATTGCCGATCGGGCGGGACCCACGATCATCCGCCCCTTGATCGGTCGCCAGCAGGCGTCCGTCGGGCAGGAATCCGAGGCCGTAAGCATTGCGCAGCCCCCACGCCACCAGCGCGAGCTCCGAGCCGTCCGGCCGGCAACGCAACACCGCGGCCGTGCACGGCACCCGGCCCGAGAGCGCAGCGTGCCGCGCGCTGGTATCGCCGAACGGCGAGAAGGCCGCGGTCGCCGTGCGACGGCCGGGCTGAAATGGATCGCCGGTGTCGAACACCTCACCCGCCAGCGTGACGTCGAGGCCCGGAAGATCGCAAGGGTGAGGCAGCTGTTTGAGCCAGGCCAGATCGTAGGCGTCGAGCCCGACCACACCGGAATTCGTCATCGCACCTTGGCTGAAGTAGAGCCATCCATCGGGCCCGACCGCCACCATGTTGACATGATAATTGCCGCGACCCGGCAGATCGTCGAGAACGGTTTGCCGTTCGCCGCCCGGCCTCCAGCGGCTGATACGGCCCGGAAAGCCGCCTTCCGAAATCAAAAAGCCGCCATCGTGCCAGGTGAGACCGTTCACCGGCGCGCGCAATCCCTCGAGTACGGACGTCGAGGATCCATTCTGTCCGATCCGCACGATACGGCCGCCCGGCCGCGCGCCGGCGAATGGCAAGCCGCTCTCGGCGACATACAGCGCACCGTCATCCGCAAACGCGGCGCTGGTCGGAAAGTCCAGGCCCTCAGCCAGCGGTTCGGTCGCAAGCGGACGGGCCGCCCGACTTTCGAGCGCGACGCCGGCCGGTTCAGCGAAGGTTTCTTCGGCGCGACATTGCATCGCTCAGGCAATCCCGGCAACGGCTAGTCCCGTCAGCATCAGAGCCGAGACCAACGTGCCCGCTCGCGGCGAAAGCGGGAATAAGGCGCTGCCCGCGGCGCAAGCCGCCGCCAGCGCGCCAGTCAGGCCGCTCGCGGCCACGACCGACGCAAATGAAACAGCGGTTCCTTCCAGCCCACTGCCTGCGACGAGATTGTCGATCCCGAGCAGCAACGACAATCCGATGAGTGCCCACGAGTTCGCCACGAACTCTGCCGGCCGGCACTTGATCCAGGCAAGGCCGAGTAACGCGACAGCCAGCGTGGCCAGCACGCCGGCGCGCGCCGCGTCAGCCGTCATCATTGCCGGTAGCCACCCCCGGCCGAGTCCCGCGGCCCCGAGCAGGGTCATGCTTGCCTCGGCGAAGCCAAACGCGAGGCCGAGCAGCGCAATGCGGCGCGGCCCGAGCCGCAGCGGTCCTAGTGCGCAGGCGACGGCGATATTGTCGAGACCGAGTGTGCCCATGGTCATGTCGAAACACCTCCCGACCCGTCAGTGATCCCATAAATGCGCAGCACGCCGCCGTCGCCCCCAAACACCAGGGCGCCCGCGACCACGTAGTTTCCGCACACGGCCGGACCCATGCAGTAGCCATAGCCGCCGTTGAATCCGCCGGTCTGTTCGCCGAGCCGATCCTCGAACAACAGCGTCCCGTCGCTGACACTGAAAGCGTAGAGCGAGACGTATGTGGTCGCCATGAATACGACGTCGTTGACCACCGCCGGTGAACTAAGTCCGGATTCGGAACTGTTGGTGTAGAGCGGTGGCCGCGCCTTGGCGTAGCGCGGCGGGTTGCCCCGGTCGACCGGCCAGGCGTCATCCAGAGTGTTGTAATCCAGGGCGCGTATAAACGGCGTGTTGTCGGTATCGATGCCGGCAGCGACCGGATGATAATTGTTGCCGCCGATGCCGACGAAGATCTTGCGGCTGCCCGGATGGATCGCCGCGGTGCTGTAGATGCCGGAATAGTTCTCGCCATCGTCAAGATCTGACCGCCTGTTCGCAATGCGCGGGTTCTGCACGTTGGTATCCGTCTGCTTCTTGTCTGGATGCGGATCGACGGTCGGGATCTGCGTGCCGTCATTGTAGGTGGGCAGCAACTGCCGGCACTTGATGGGCGCAAGCGTATCGGCGTCGAGCAGATGAAACGAGCCGTTCTTGCATCCAACCCCGACCACCCGGCGTCCGTCGAGATCAAACAGCGTGGGCGAGGCGCCGACGTCGACATCGATATCGCTGTCGCGATAGTTGCTCTCGCGCGGTATCTGATAGAACGCCTTGAAGGCGCCGGTCGTGGCGTCGAGAGTGAGTAATCCGTTGGACCAGCCCGGTGTCGGCAGCCGGCCGTCTGGCACGCCGTTGCCGGTCGGACAAAACAGACGATTCAGCTTTTCATCATAAGCGATGCAGCCCCACACCGAGCAGCCGAGTGTCAGCGGTGTTCCGTAATAGACCGTATAACCGGGCGGTAGCGTGATGTCGCGCACGACCTTCTCAGGCAGCTGGTTGGGTTGGTTGATCTGCCCGCAAACATACTGATTGGTACAGAACACCCACACCACATTCCCGGTCGCGGCGTCGAGACAGAAGACGAAGCTGTTGAGCTGCGGGTTCTCACCCTCGCCGATGCCGAGATAGATGCGGCCGTTCACGACCAGCGGCGCCGACCAGCCCGCGGCGGGCGGCGGCTCGTTGTTGATGTCGGTACCGGGCTCGAATGTCTTCACGGGCTGGTTGTGCTTGAGGTCCCGGTTACGTAGATCGGTGACCCAAACGAGCGATAGGTCCGCCGTTGTCAGGCAATAGAGCTTGGCGTTAAAACCAACGAAGTACACCTTGCCGGTTTTGCCGTCGCCGAGAACCGTCGGGGTCGATCCCATGCCGCAAAAGCCGTGCGTATCGCGTTCGTTGAGCTCGACTTTCCACGGAAACCTTTTCACCGTCTGACCGGACTTGAGGTCGATCTTGAGAAGCGTGCCGCCCTGCTCGCCGGGGAAGTCCCGGGAATTTGCCAAGCCGACATAGATAAATCCGTCAGACACGGCAGGCACGGAGAGAATGGAGCCGCCGACGTTGAGCGTATGCAGGACGCCGAACTTGCCGCCGGATAAGGCCGCCGCGTCAATCGCGCTGCCCGAGCCGACATACCCGGTATGAGCGGGATCCCCGTGATACATCCACCAGCCACTGCTCGTTGCCATCGTCCTGATCTTTCTCTCGACGGTTCCGCTACTTCGACCGCAACACCAGCGACCAGCTGAAATCGGCGTTGCCCACATTGTAGTGGCATTGCATGCAGCTGTTGCCGCCCGCGCCCACCGCATCGCTCTGCGACTGGAAGAATGTCTCCATCGCGGTGTTGACCGCATTGTTGACCGGGAACGGACCACCGGCATCCTGTGGGTAGACGCCTTGGTTCTCCTTCGGCTTGAACTTGCTCTGTGGCACCGGCGCCGCCGGCCATTGGGTAATGACGAGTTGGTAGTTGGCCCAGACCGTGTTCGCGAGCGCCTTGCGATAAAGCTTGTTGATATCGACGGTCGATTGCCCCGCCGGCGTCGTCGGGATCGGGTTGAGCCGTACAACCTGCGCCTTATTGCGGTCCTTCGAGGGGACCTCACGCTTGCTTTCGGGACGGTTGGCCCAGCCACCGACGGTCTCCGGGCTGTTCGTGCCATTGTTGAGCGTCATGGAGCCGGCTGATTTCGAGCCATCGTCGTTGGGAACGTTGTCGACCTGCTCGAAGCTCGACCAGATCCATTGCGCGAACCCGTCGACCTTGTGGCCGATATGGAATGCGATCAGTCCCATGGTCACATCACGACAGGAGGGCTGGCGCTGCGACGTATCCAAAATCTTGGCCTTCACCGTGTAGTAGCGCGACGGATCGTCGGAGCCGGTCATCTGCTTCCACGCGGCCTTGAGCATGACTGCGCCTTGCCGATACGGCTGGGCGGAGCTGATCGGCATTGCGATCGGCGCCTTCTGCTCGGCCGCCATCAGGTTCTTGGCGAGATAAAGTCCATTGCCGCGGACAAAGTCATATTGGTCGGCGTTGAAGCGGATTTCGTAGTAGACATAATTGTCGTTCTGATCGACCAGCGGATAGGAGAAGGCCTGATCGACGTCTTGAAGCAACGTTCCGGATTTGGCCGCCATCAGCAGGATCTTGGTTCCGGGCGCGGCCGGTCCGCACACCGTATTCGTCGTCGCGCTGCTGGCAAAGGCGACCGGCGTCACATTATCGACGCGGTAAAGTTCGAAGGCCTCACGATAGGTGTCCCACACGGTCGGATAGGCCGCGCCGGCGCCGAGGAACACCTTCGGGTCGTCAGGCGATTTCGGTACACCATGCCGATCGGGAACGGCCGGCCAGTTGAGCGCGATGAAAGAGCGCCAGGAAAAATCATCGAAGAACGGACGGGCCTGCTCGGGCGCGGTCACGTTGGGGGAAATATTCACAACGACCGGCAGTATGCCGCTGAACGACGCAACCGAGCCTGAAAATGGCGGACCTGCCGAGCCGGACCGAGCCGGCACGGCCTTCTGTTCGGCCCTGGTTTCCCGATCGCCAAATAGCGCGCACGGAATCATGATCGCAAGCGCGAAGGCAGCGAGCTTGCCGGCATGCTGTCGGATTCGAGTGTGAGCCATCACGCCGCTCCCGCGGAGTCCTGCCGATCGCCGCTCGTCAGGCTTCGCATCGTCCATACCCTTCGGTTGCATGTCAAGACTTTATCGCCCCGACACAACCCTCGATTGTGTTTCTTCCAGCGTGGTCATATCATCTCACGCAACCTCGAAGCGTGCAGCCTTTTGGACCTGGCAGCCTGGCAATATTTCGGGCCGCTACCCTAGGGATCAATAAGGAATCCCGCGATGTTTCAACTGCACCTGCATCTGGCGCGATGCTGCGAGCACTGGCACGAGCGGGTGTCGCCGCGACTGCCCCCGACGTGCCGTTACACGCCGACCTGCTCGGTCTACGCGGCGGAGGCCTTGCGGCGCTACGGCGTGCTGAAGGGAACCATGCTGGCGGTGAAGCGAATCCGGCGCTGTCGACCCGCCTTCCCGCCCGGACATGATCCAGTGCCTTGAGACCGGCAATCGGCGGATGGCCGTGCCTTCGGCGGATAATGTAGCTGACGGGATCACTACTGAAAGATCATCTTGATGATCTGCGACAGCATGGCCCAGCATCCGCCGGGCACCTGGTCTACGCCGAGCACCAGGGCGAAGCTGTCGCCCTTGATGCTCCCCCACCCGGTGCAGGCGTCCCATCCGGGACCGGACTGATATCCGGTCACGCCGTTGTAGCTGTTGTTGCCGTGGTCGTTGATGTCGTCGTAGACGGCGGGATTGGACGCGCCGAACTGGTAGAGATATGGGTTGAGATAACCGACCGTATTGCGGGGATTGCCGGACGTCGTGGTCGCGAACTGGCTGTTGATGATGGCGATCAGGGCCGCGTAAAGCGGGGCGACCGCGCTGGTGCCGGCGAGCAGGCCGACGAGGAAGTCCTGCGACCCGTCGATGCCGGTTTGCGACGCTGGGGTTCCGAGCACGATCAGATCGTAGCCGCTGGCGCCACTGGCGTTACCGGCAATATCGGGCACCGCCCGTCCCGCGGGCGCGGCGCCGTTGATCCTGATGGCGCTCTGCCAGGGGTATTGACTGCTGTTGGTGAAGTGCGTGCTGACGCCGCCGCCGGTCGCGCCGAAGCCATCGTTCCAGGTATTTTGTTGAAGCGGCGAAAGCTGCGAGATCGAGGTCCCGCCACAGCACGTCACCCAGGGATCGGATCCCGGGTAGTCGACATTTATTCCAGGCCAGTCTTCGCCTTGGGTCGGATCGTCGCTCGCCCCGTCGTCACCGGAAGCCGCGAACACCGTGATGCCCATGGCCGTGGCGCCTTGAAACAGGCCGCTGATGCTCGAAATCACGCTCGTGGGCCACGCCACCTCCGGTTCGCCAAAGCTGATGCTCAGCACACTGGGATTGTGGGTGGAATCCATGATCGCGGCGGAGAGGGTCGTATACCAGCCCATCTCGTTCGGAATCGGGCCGTTGTCCCCGCTCGAAAATCCAATGCCGAAGTACACCGCGATGGTGGCTCCCGGCGCCACCGACGCCGCCACGTCGACATCCAGCAATGCCTCGAGCACGCCCGGATTTATTTCCCCGGCCGCATAGGGTTCGTTCGATCCGTACGCGATGACGATCGAATTCGGTGACGCGGGCTTGCCGGTGGCCTTCGATACGTAGGCCGTGACGTCGCTGACTTTAAAACCCGCGCCGAATTCGATGATGCCGATGGTCTGGGGACGGGCCGGGTTATAGTCGGGAAAATTGTAGGCCTGGGCAACCTGTGTCGGCGTCAGCGTCAGCGAGCTTCCGCCCGGTCCGCCGCCTCGACGGCGCCCAAGCCTTCGATTGTCGAGCCCAAGCACGGCCTCGATCACGGGCGCGATCCGGCTATCGATCCGCACCGGCCCGTCGTGCCCCCGATGTGTTTCGCCGCCACTCGCAAATTGCTGCAGTTCGACGCCGAAAGTCCGATTGGCCGCCTCGACCGTGCCGGAAACAATGACGGACCGCTTGGCGGCGCTGGCTTCGACAACGCTGAATCCGCACGACCGCGCAAACGCCGCGACCTTGTCGACGTCTTCCTGGTCGGCGCCATAGGTCGCCGCGAATTCAGCCCGCGACAGGTGCCGGCGCTGCAGCGGCGGGGTTCGCAACCAATAGGACTGATCGGGCAGAGCCGGCGATCCGACACGGCTTCGCACCACGATCGCCAGATGCAATGTCGCCGCCGGATCGGACGGACCGATCAGCCGCGAAGTTTTCGCACGAGGCCGCTCGCTGTTCTGCAGGATGGCCCGCGGGGATTCGGTTTCGGCCATGGAAGTTTCTCCTTCGCGCCGGCGCGACGTTTCGAAACAGCTTCCACCACGATGCCAGTTGGGTTAGCATTATACACGTCTAAATTGTGTCAGAAAAACGCCGGACCGTTGCAGGGACCAGCTGAATACCCACTGGTACTTTGAAGTTCACGACCCCGAACGTGGTCGTCACTCCTGTTTAAGCCATCACCTGTTCTCAAATCTATCGGACCTACGCGCAGAGATGCGACGCAATCCGGGCATGAAGTTTCGCGTGCAGCTTCCGCATTTCCTCAGTATCGAAGACCGGGGCGAGTTCGAAAAACTCAATCCACAACGCTTCTAAAGAGACCTGACCGCTTGCTACCGCTTACGAAGCGTTCAGCAAGCCGCTGACACCAAATTATTTGGTAAAGTCTCATTAACCAAGACGCGGCATTCTGGAGTCCGATAACCGGGAACGAAAAAAGGCTCCAGAAATTCTTCCTGAAGCCTCGTTTCGTGTCTAGATATCATGGTGGCCAATGTTCTAAGGCCTTGGCTAGGAACTAAAGAACGGCGACGATCAGCCATACGATCGCCTCCGGTAGATTGCCCCTCATAGATACTCCACCTCACGTATCCCAACCCGCGCGGTGCGCACGAAAGAGGGCTTGGGTCGAGTGCCGGAAATAGCGCATTGAGCGCCAGGGCGTCTTGGCCCAGAAACTGGCCCCTGGACGCTGCAGGTGAGCCGACGATGGCCTGCACGCCCTACGCCACGCCTGCGCTTCCCTGTGGATCGAGCAGGGCCACAACCCGAAGCAAATCCAGATCCTCATGGGCCACTCGTCGATCAAAGTGACTTTCGACACCTACGGCCATCTGTTTGCCGACAGTAAAGCCGACCAGCGTGCAGCCGAGCGCGTGGAATTTCGCCCTCTTGGAGCTTGATGGGACACCGTTGGTACACGAAACGTCTAAGCTATTGGTAACGCTTAGGTCGGAACGGATTTCTACTCCGTGGGTCGCAGGTTCGAATCCCTGCTGGGATCGAAGGCCAATTGGTCCGCTGAGTGCGAAACGGCGCCAAATCCGCGCTCACCTCTCCGTGATATGTGAGACACTTCACACCCCAAGGTTGTTCATCGACCTACTGTGCTGCACCGACCCCGTCCGCGGCGGTCGCGACCTGGAGGCCGCAAATGATTGCTGTCGCCAACAACACGCGTTGTGCGCTCGCCGGCGTAGTTCGTGCCTCTGGCGGCCGAAGCGCCGGTCGCCCGCCCGGCTCGGACCTACCGTCACCTTCACAAACGACGACGAACGAATCCTAAGAGGAGGTTGTCCATGCAACGGCTAGCCCTGCGACCGTCCGCCTTTGCCGCTTGCGTCACGCTGTTGGTCTCCACCGGGGTTGCCTGGGGCGCGAGTTGCACCTTGCCCTGCCCGGCGGGAAAGGATTGCCAGCTGGTCATGCCGCTCACCTTCGACGCCGAGCAGGCCGTCCTGACGGCGACCCGTTCGCTGGAACTCGGCGACGGGTCGCGCGTGATCGCCGGCCGCCAATCCGATGGCGAACCGAATGGCGCGGTCGCGAACCTCGGCAAGACGAAGACGACGGTCGGCAGCAATGCCAGCCTCGGCGGGTTGTTCAGCAATGCCAATGTCAGCCTTGCCGCTGCGGCCGTCGTCAGTGGGCCGCTCAAGACCGGCGGCACCCTGAGCAACCCCTCGGGTGCGACCATCAAGGGCACCGTCACCACGCACACGCCGATCCCCATCGACCAGCATGGGCTGGCGACGGTGAGCTTCACGGCCGGAACGACCAACGTGACGGTGCCGAGCGGAACCACGCGCACGCTTGCCGCGGGAAGATACGGTGCGACACAGGTGAACGCGGGCGGCACGCTGTCGCTGTCGGCCGGCACCTATTACATGACGTCGCTGGCGGTTGCGTCGGGAGCGACGCTAGACCTGAACGAGACCGATGGCGCGGTCATCATCTACCTGCAGAACACGTTCACCTTCGCCGGCAAGGAGGCCGAGACCGGCGGCGAGGGTCATGTGCTGGTCGCGATCTTCGGCTGCGCGTCCGACGTGCTGTCGGCGGCGTTCCGGGGCACCGTGTCGGCGCAGAGCGCCTTGCTCTCGCTGAAAGCAGTCGGGTTCGTCGGCAAATTCCTCGCCGAAGAAATCGAACTTGGCCCGAAGTCGAGCGTGACAGGCCTGCCGCCCACGCTACCGACCCCGCCACGCTCGGACAAGCAAACCATCGCCCACCTGCCGCCGCGGTTGCCGGCGCCGCCGAACAAGGGTCCGGGCTGCTATCAGATGACGCGGAACGGCTGGCAGAGCATCCCCTGCACGCCCAACGAAATCATTGACCAGAAGTTCGGCCATCCCGACGCGCAGTTGTCGATGACGTCGTCAGCGATTCCAACGCTGGTCTACGGTCAGCTCGCGGTCACCGTTCCTGCCGTTTCCTCGGAGCAGAACGCGTTCCTCGCCTCCACCGCAAGCATCAAAAACTGCACCAGCAGCGGGGCCGCCGTGCCTAATCAATGGAGCATTCAGAACAATACCAACCAATGGTCGATCCCGAGCACCTCGCCGTCCCGCTCCGCCGACTCGGCCCAGACCCAGTTCGTGATCTCGTCGAACGGAACCAACAGCGCCATCTGCATCTGGAATATCGAGGTATCGACCCAGGACTATTCCCATAAGACCTGCTTCATGTCCCCTCCGGCGCAGCGCGCCGGCGGGCTCAAACCGTTCGATTTCGGCAACCTTGCTGCAAGCGTTGCCGGTGGCTTCATTTCGCTCGTAGGGGAGTTGAGCTGGGTGTCCCCCGGGACATCGAATCTGTTCGCCTTTGTTGCGCCGGACACCTACAACCTTGGCAGCAATTGGTCCGCGGTCAGCGGCGGTCTGCTCGGTTTAAGCAATTGCTCGCAGGCGCAATTGACCAAAGCCCAAGTCGTCACCGAGATCGCTGCTTCGACCTGTGTGGGCGATACCGACGCCACCAGCCCCACCTGCCCGCCCCCGCTGCTGCAACCGAACGCGAATGTGTTCACCGGCGGCATCGGCACCGTCGAGACCAGCAATCTGGTCGCGGTCGGCACACCCACCGTCAGCTATCCCAATGACGACCTCGCGGTGACCTCCCAGGTCAGTTCGACCAGCGGTAACTGCGTCGGTTCGGGGCTGGCCTACGTGAAGGACAACGATGCCGATTTCGGCGCCACACCCTCCAACCTTGGCAATCAGGTGTTCTGGGAAAGTCCCGACCTCTTCCTCGTGCCCCGCGGCACGCCGGTCGATCTCACCTCGGTCTCCACCGAAACCACGATCACGCCGGGCGGCCAGTTCGACGTCTGGGTGCGCGTCCACAACGATCTCGGCTGCGCCAATGTGAACAACGTCACCACGATGGTCTATCTCGCCGATCCGGCGGCACTCTCGATCCAATGGAACGCGATCACCAACAACAAGTATGTCGGTCCCAACGGCGGGACGACCGGCGTTACCGCGCCAGCCGGCGGCGCCGCCTTGATCGGCCCGATCCCCTTCACCGCGCCGACCAGCGGCATCGGCGACGGTCACAAGTGCATCATCGCGGCGATCCAGGGCACCGGCGAGGCGGCGCCCGCCAAGCCGTTCGACGCCCCGGATTCAAATCAGGTGGCGCAGCGCAACGTTCAGTTCGCCAGCCCCTGCATCTTCCCGCTCACCAATGGCACCGCGTCGACCGGAAACGTCGATATCACGCTCTCGGTCACACCGAACACCGGCACCAAGCCGTCCCTGACGTCCGGTCCGGATGTCCAGGTCAGCTTCGACGATACCGACTCGAGCTGGTTCAACGTCTGGAACAGCCAGCCGGGGAATGGTTCGACCTTCCAGGTGACGCACTCCGCGTCCACCAACCAGACCGTCGTACAACTGGCCTCGTTCAGCGTGACGCTCAACCAGGTCCAGCTCGCGGCCGGTCAGACGCGCAACGCCACCGGGACGACGGTCCTGCCACCCGGCTTCCCCACCGGGATCACGTTGCAGATCGGGGCGCAACTGTCGGAGACCACGAGTGGTGGCAGCACGGTCGTGGTGTCCAACGGCGGCTCCTGCGTGACGCCAGCGCCGCCGACGGTGAGGTAGCAATCGAGACGCGGGTGCGCTCGGCTTGCCGAACGTTCCCGCTCAATAGCAGGCGCGCGGATCGGCCTGCACGTATTGTCCTGACGGATACCGGTAGTAGCAGTTGCCCTGGGCCATCCAATAACCGGGCCGAGCTGCTGCCGTGGCGCCCGCGATCGCGCCGGTCGCGCCGCCGACGATGGCGCCAGCGGCAGCGCCGCTCGCCCGCCCCGTCAGCAGGCCACCAAGCACGCCACCCACAATGGCGCCGCCGACCGCGCTGGCGCCGGGATCGGGCGGAGGCGGCGGTGGCGGCGGTTCGTAGGCCACCGGCGGCGGTGGATAGGCGCCGCCGGGTGGCGGCGCATAGGCACCAGGCGGCGGCGCGTAGCCGTCGGCGACGGGCGGTCCATCGATATCGTCGGCGAAATCCTCCGACACATAGGTCGGCGGGCCGTCCATCTGTTGCGGGTAGAAGTACCACACGCCTCCGACGTCCCACCACCAGCCGTCGCGTCCATTATGGACCTCGTGATGCCAGCGTCCGCCTTCCCAGGCGAGGCGGCCGCGATAGGGGTGTCCACCGAAATTGCGCGCCGGCAAATTTCCGCGCGCGAAATGAGCGCCAGGTGGCCCGCCGTGGCCGACCGCGGGTCCCGGATGTCCCATCGCGGGCCCCGGATGTCCGACCGCCGGTCCCGGACGTCCGGGAGCCGGCCTTGCGGCCTGCGCGGGCCTTCCCTTGTTGGGCGGTTCCTCGGCGCGAACCGGCAGCGCAACGGCCACCAGCACCGAGATCAACGAAAATGCGATTTTGGATCGACAGGACGCGTTCATTTTTCATGCCCCTCTCAGCCGTGTCTTGCAACTTATCTTGCAATTCAGGCCCATTTTCGCGTCGATTGACGCCCTACGAATAATGCAGACTGCTTCGCCGGCTTTGTCATGTTACAAATACGTAAGATCGCGGCGATTTTTCGTCGTCTCGCCTGTTCACATTTCATTGGGCCGGAATAACGGCACAGTTGGTTCGTCCCGTCATCAGGCAATCCTGCAGCTTGCTGGCCGCGGTCAGCTCATGCGCGAGCCACAATCCCGTCACCAGCAAGACCACCGCGATCGCCAGTCCGGCGATCGCGCCGCGCCGGTTTCCGCCTTGTTCGGGGTCTGTCATGGTCAGCTTCGCGGCCTGGATGAATAGATGCGGGCTGCTATAGCGTTTTCGAGCGAAGCGGTCACCGGTTCGCGTCAAGAAAAGGCGGGGCCGAAATCCGGCGAATTCAGGGGCAGCGGGGGCAACGAGCAGCCGCCGGCCGTTGGCCGGCCGGTTCATGCCGCGCCGACTGTTCGATGGCCGCGACATCAGATGAGGCCTTTGTGGAACGTGCGGCGCCGGATTTTCCGGGGTTTTCGGCACCGCGCCGAGGGCAGCCCAAGCGCCAGTTTTCGCACGACATTGCGCCGGCTGTTCGATATTTGATGGCTTCCCGGCGCGGACGGATGTACACCGCTCCCGATCACGAAAGACGTCCTGGATTTGCATTCGGCCGGGATGCGGGCGCAACAGCCATCGGCTCACGACCAACCATGAAAGTGACAAGGCCTTTTCAATGAGCGGATTCAAGGAACCTAGCTTCGCGGACCGTCAGAAGGCGGCGCAGGAGGCGAGGCAGAACATTCTGAACAAGTTTCGCAGCCAGCCCGGTGTCGACGATCCGACGGTGGTGCAGCGGCGCGCCGAGCGCGAGGCGCAGGCCGCCGAGCGCGCCAAGGCCAAGCTCGCCCGCGACGCCGCCAAGGCCGAACAGAAGCGGCTCGCGGAAGAGGCCGCCGCCGCCGCCGCCGCGCAAGCCGCGCGCGAAAAGGAAGAGGCCGCAGCGAGGGAAGCAGCGCTTGAGGTCGAACGCAAGGCCGCGCGCGACGCGCGCTACGCCGCGCGCAAGAAGAAGCGAAAATAGCCGACGGATTTTTAAGGCGGCGGCGCATCAGCGAAAACACACGTCACAGGCCCGCCCGCGAAAAGCCGGGGCGAGCCTGAGGGGCGCGGAGCGAGCAACGCTTAGTTGCCCTTCTTCATGCCGTCGTCCTTCTTCATCATGCCGTCCTTCTTCATTCCGTCGTCTTTCTTCATGGTGTCCTTGGACATCGTGTCCTTTTTCATCGTGTCCTTGGACATGGTGTCCTTCTTCATGGCGTCGTCCTTCTTCATGGCGTCCTGCGCGAAGGCGGCAGGCGCAAGTGCCAGGCTGAGCGAGAGAACGGCGGCGGACAGGCCGAGCGCGACGCGGGTGCTGATGGTCATGGGTTGGTCATCCCTTTGAGAGGCGTTGAAAGCGACTTGTTGAAAGCGACTTGATGCCGCTTTATTCAGGACGCTGCCCCGAGGGCGTTTGTTACCGGCGAGGCGAAATTTTTTCCGGCATGGACTATTGGCGCGCGTTTCGGGGTTGCAATCAACGTCGACCAAAAAGCGCTATTTCGTCTTGTTTCGGTCGAACTGTCGGCCAGTGTGCGCCGCAACAGGGGAACAACGTCCGTTCCTCGAACTATGGAACTAGAGCAATCTCGGGCCAAGGCGGGCTACAATCCCCGCAAGGCCGCTCGAACCGCGCCACCAAAATCTCCCAGGGGGAAATCCATGATCACGCGCCGCCACGTCCTCATATCCACGCTTGCCGCGCCCGCCATTTTGCGTTTCGGGACGGGAACGGCGAACGCCGCGACCGCGCTGAAGATTTCGCATCAGTTTCCCGGCGGCACTATCGACAAGGGCGATTTCCGCGACCGGCTGTGCCGGATGTTCGCCGCCGAAGTCGCCAAACGCTCCGGTGGCGAGATCACGGCCGAGATTTATCCGAACTCGTCGCTGATCAAGACCAACGCGCAATTCTCGGCGATGCGCAAAGGCGCGCTGGATATCAGCCTGTATCCGATGCCCTATGCGGGTGGTGAATTGCCGGAGACCAATATCGGCCTGATGCCCGGCCTGGTCGCCACTTATGATCAGGGCCTGGCCTGGAAGAAGAATCCGATCGGCAAGGCACTGACGGACTTCCTGGCCGACAAGGGCATCATCCTGTTGACCTGGGTCTGGCAGGCCGGCGGCGTCGCCAGCCGTTCGCGCCCCATCGTCGCCCCGGAAGACGTCAAGGGCATGAAGGTGCGCGGCGGCTCGCGCGAGATGGACATGGTGCTGCAGACCGCGGGCGCTTCCGTGCTGTCGGTGCCGTCGAACGAGATCTATGCGGCGATGCAGACCGGCGCCTGCGATGCCGGTATCACCTCCTCCACCAGCCTGATTTCGTTCCGGCTCGAGGAAGTTTCCAAATCGCTGACTTCGGGCGCGGGCGCGTCCTACTGGTTCATGCTGGAACCGCTGATGATGTCGAAGTCGATTTTCGACGCCCTGCCGAAGAAGCATCAGGACATCATTCTGGCTGTCGGTACCGAGCTGGAAGCGTTCGGCAAGAAGGGCGCGCAGGACGACGATATCGAAGTCGCCAAGGTCTATGAGAAGGCCGGCGCCAAGGTCAGCGCGCTCGATGTGGCGACCGTCGGCAAATGGCGCGACATTGCGCGGGATACCGCGTGGAAGGACTATGGCGCCAAGACCGCGACCGCGGCCAGCCTGTTGAAGCTCGCCTCCGACGTCTCCGCATGATGGATGCTCCGGTCGGAGATCCGGATGATTTTTCGAAGGCCGCCGCGGGCAATGGGCTCGTGGCGGCCTTCGAGCGTACGCTTTCCCTTTGCAACACCGTCATCGTTGTCCTGGCGGCATTGGCGCTGATCGCCGCCTGCGCCATCCTCAGCTACAGCGTGCTCAGCCGGGCGCTGTTTCACAGTGCCAATTACTGGCAGGACGAGGCGGCGGTGTTCCTCCTGGTCGGCGCGACCTTCATGACGTCTGCCTATGTGCAATCACAGCGCGGCCATATCGGCATCGAAGCCTTTGTCGGCCTGTTGCCGCCATTCGCCAACCGGATCAGGCTCTGGCTGGTCGACGTCGCAAGCTTGCTGTTCTGCGCCTTCTTCGCATGGAAATCCTGGACGCTGGCCTATGAGGCCTGGGACGAGGGTCAGGTTTCCAACTCGATGTGGTCGCCGCCGCTGGCCATCCCCTACTGCCTGATGGCAACAGGCATGACGCTGTTGTGCCTGCAAATCCTGCTGCAGATCGCCACTCCGCTCGCAGGTAGCGCGCGCCGATGACCGTGCTTGGAATTGGCATCTGCTACGGGCTTGCCACGCTGTTTGCGATGTTCTCGGGCATGCCGATCGCCTTTGCGCTGGGCGCGGTCGCTGTGGTGTTCATGGGCATCTACATGCCATCCGCCTCGCTCGATACCGTGACCGAGAACGTCTATGAGGAGATGGCCTCGATCACGCTGTTGTCGATCCCGCTGTTTATCCTGAAGGGCGCCGCGATCGGCCGTTCCCGCGCCGGGCAGGACCTGTATTCCGCCTTGCACGCCTGGCTGCACCGCGTGCCCGGAGGCCTCGGCGTCGCCAATGTGTTTGCCTGCGCGCTGTTTGCGGCGATGGCCGGATCCTCACCCGCGACCTGCTCGGCGATCGGCTCGGCCGGCATCCCCGAGATGCGCAAGCGCGGCTATTCCGGCGGCTTTGCCGCCGGCATCATCGCCGCCGGCGGCACGCTCGGCATCCTGCTGCCGCCCTCGATCACCATGATCCTGTTCGCGGTCGCAGCCGAAAAGTCGCTGGGAAGGTTGTTCCTCGCGGGCATCGGACCCGGCCTGCTGCTAGTCACGCTGTTCGGCAGCTATGCCGTGATCCGCTTCCGCAAGGAATATGCCGCCGCCAGCGCGCTTTACGAGAAGACCGGAAGAGAGTCCGCGATCCTGCATCGCGACGATTTCACCATGGCGGAGCGGTTCAACGTCCTGCCCCGCGTCATCCCGTTCGTCCTGCTTTTGACCGGCGTCATGATCGCGCTCTACGGCGGCTTTGCGACGCCGTCGGAAACCGCGGGCCTCGGCGGACTGCTGGCGCTGGTGCTGATCGCGGCGATCTACAGCGTGTGGCGGCCGTCCGATCTGGCGCCGATCCTGAAATCGACCATCCGCGATTCCACCATGCTGATGATGATCATCGGCATGTCGCTGCTCTACACCTACGTGATGAGCTATCTGCACATCTCGCAATCGGCCGCGGAATCGATCGTCGCCATGCAGCTGCCGCGCTGGGAATTGCTGGCGGCGATCCTGGTGATGGTGGTGGTGCTCGGCTTCTTCCTGCCCCCGGTCTCGATCATCCTGATGACCGCGCCGATCATCCTGCCGCCGCTGCGCGCCGCCAGCTTCGACATCATCTGGTTCGGCGTCGTCATGACCATCGTGATGGAGATGGGCCTGATCCATCCGCCGGTCGGGCTGAATATCTTCGTCATCCGCAATGTCGCACCCGACATTCCCCTGAGCGAAGTGATCTGGGGCACGCTGCCATTCGTGCTGTTGATGATGGCGGCGGTGGTGACGCTGTGTTTCCTGCCGGAAATCTCGACCTGGCTGCCCAACCTGGTGATGGGACCGGACGGGGGAAGGTGATCCGTAGGGTGTGGGCAAAGGCGCTCTTGCCCCGTGCCCACCCTCGAAATCTAAAATATCGAAAACAACCCCATGCAAAGCAGCATGACGGGGCTTGACAGACTTTTAGGTGATTTGCCCGTCGGGCCGATTTGTCGCGGCTACGCATTGAGATTTCGCTTGCGCGCCAAGCGGAGCAGCAATCGCTGGCTCGCAATGACGGCGGATTACGCTTCGCCAATCCGCTTGCGCGCGCCAGTCTCTATTATCCAGCCAGCACGGAGTGAACGTCCGTCCGGTCGAAGTCCCCACCCTTGAAGAGCAAAGGCTGGGAACGGACTTTGGCCAGCGCATAGACCGCACAATCGATGATATTCAACTGAGCCGGATGGCCCTGCCCCTTGCCGAAGCGACGAAATGCATCGAAAGCGGCCGTGGCCATTTCGTCGTCCAGCGGCACCACAACAATTCCGCGGTTCTTCAGCAGCTCTTCGAACAGATCCACGGCGTCCAGTCCGAAGTGAGCAAACAGGACAATTTTGGTTTCCAGGACCGCCACCGATGACATCAACAGGATTTCGGCGCCGTGCATGGCCGCCTGAAAACGTGAACTGTCCTGTTCATTCGTGATGGAGGCGATGATCGCGGAGGTATCCAGAACCATCAGGACGGCAACCCACACCATCATAACCCACGATTTCATCCACCGGCCGGGAATCCAGAACCTGCATTCGGGAAACCCGCTCGAAGAACGCATCCAGCGCAGCCGTTCGGTCGGCGGGCGCGGGTGGCGCAACACGGGACAGACGTTCCTCAACCGCACGCTCCAGCGCAGTTTCGACATCTTCACCGGTAAGACGAGCAAGCCGTTGCGCGAGCTGATCAACCCTGGCGGAACGAATATTCATGGACCACCGACAATCATTTGAGAGCGGCAGCAACATACCATCATTTGGGGCCTAATTCACGCCCATTCATTCGAAAGGCGAACTGGTCGCTGATCCACCGTTTTCCTGGTAATGGGGCCGGATGGGGCGGTAACAGGCGGATAAGAAACTTTCCATTCGCTATTCGCCATTCGCTTCGAAGTCCCTTCCTCACCCCGCCGCCGGCTCCACCTCGGCAAGTTCAACGCCTTCCGCAACGATGTCGCCGACCTTGCACTTGATCGCCTTCAGCACGCCGGCGAACGGCGCGCGCAACGTCTGCTCCATCTTCATCACCTCGAGCGTCAGGATCGGTGCGCCCTTCTCGAGCTTCGCGCCGACTTCGGCCAATAGCGCCACCACGGTGCCCGGCAGGGGTGCTGTGATCTTGTCTTCGCCGACCTGTTCCTCGTCGTCGCCGCCGAACGGATCGACCCAGTGCAGTTCGAAGCGGCCGTTGCGGGTCCGCAAGTAAAGTTCATGGCCCTCGACGACTGCGAAAACCCGCGATTTGACGCCATGGAGCGTCAGATCGAAGCCGCCATCGGCGGTGGTCGTGAACTCAAAGGAAAGCTCGCGCTCCCCGATCGACCATGTCGCCGGACCGTTGCCATAGTGCAGGCAGATCGTGTGCTCCGCGCCCTGCCCGTGCCGAAATTCGAACACCCGCCGGCGCCGGCCCACCGGCATCCAGCCCGAAGTCCGCCATGGCGAATGCGCGTCAGCCAAGGCAGCCTGCGATTCCTGGATCAGGATCGCGGTTGCGGCCGCGCAAAGCTCGAGGTCGTGAGGCTCCGGAGCCGCCGGCGTCAGCTGCTTCAGTTCGCGTTCGATGAAGCCGGTGTCGATGGCGTTGGCGCGCACGCTCGCGTGCGTCAACAGCGCCGACAGGAACGGAATGTTGGTGACGACGCCGCGGACGTCGGATTCCTCCAGTCCGCGATTGAGCCGCTCGATGGCGGCCTCCCGCGTCGGCGCCCAGGCGATCATCTTGGCCAGCATGGCGTCGTAATGCGGCGACACCGCATCGCCCTCGCGATAGCCGGCGTCGATGCGCAAGCCACTCGTTTCCTCCGGCATGCGCCAGGTCCTGATCTGGCCTACCGACGGCATGAAATTCCGGTGCGGATTTTCGGCGTAGACCCGCGCCTCCACGGCATGGCCATTCAGCTTGATCTCGTCCTGCTTCAGCGGCAATTTCTCGCCGAACGCAACCCGCAACTGCCATTCCACGAGGTCGATACCCGTGATCAGCTCGGTCACGGGATGCTCGACCTGCAGCCGCGTGTTCATCTCGATGAAGAACACGTCCCGGCCGTTGGAGACAAATTCGATGGTGCCGGCACCGACATAGTCGACCGCAGCCGCGGCCTTGCGCGCCGCGGCGCAGACGGCCTCGCGCTGCGCATCGTCGAGCGTCGGCGACGGCGCCTCCTCGATCACCTTCTGATGCCGGCGCTGCAGGGTGCATTCGCGCTCGAACAGCGACAACAGGTTGCCGTGGCTGTCGCCGATCACCTGCACCTCGATGTGCCTGGGGTTTTCGACGAATTTTTCGATCAGCATGCGATCGTCGCCGAAGGCGGCCTTGGCCTCGCGCTTGGCGCTGGTGACCGCGGCGGCCAGCTCGTCCGCCGACCGCACGATCCGCATGCCGCGGCCGCCGCCGCCGGCGGAGGCCTTGACCAGCACCGGAAAGCCAACCTTTTCGGCAGCCTTGGCCAGCGTCCCCTCGTCCTGGGCTTCGCCGTGATAGCCGGGCACTAGCGGCACGCCGGCTTGCTCCATCAAGAATTTTGAACCCGACTTCGAGCCCATCGCCGTCATCATGGCGGCGGTGGGGCCTACGAACACGAGGCCAGCATCGAGGCAGGCTTGCGCGAATTCGGCATTCTCCGACAGAAAACCGTAGCCGGGATGCACGGCCTCGGCGCCGGTCTTGCGCGCCGCCTCGATCAAGGCAGCGATGTTGAGATAGCTGTCGCGCGCCCGCGCCGGCCCGAGCAGCACGGCCTCATCGGCGAGCGCGACATGCATGGCGTCGCCGTCGGCATCGGAATAGACCGCGACCGTGCGCAGCCCCATCGCCTTTGCGGTGCGGATCACCCGGACCGCGATCTCGCCGCGGTTGGCGATCAGGAGCGTGCGAAACCGCCGGTACAGTCTGGGACGATCCATCATCACATCCTGAACAGGCCGAATTTCGTCGGCTCGATCGGCGCATTCGATGCCGCCGATAATCCGAGGCCGAGCACCAGGCGGGTGTCGGCGGGATCGATGACGCCGTCATCCCACAGCCTCGCGGTGGCGTAATAGGGACTGCCCTGCTTGTCATATTGGGCGCGGATCGGCTCGCGAAACCTGTCTTCCTCTTCCGCCGACCAGGCCTCGCCCTTGGCCTCGATATTGTCGCGCCGGACCTGGCTCAGCACCATCGCCGCCTGTTCGCCGCCCATCACCGAGATCTTCGCGTTCGGCCACATCCAGAGAAAACGCGGGCTGTAGGCGCGGCCGCACATGCCGTAATTGCCGGCGCCGTAGGAGCCGCCGATCACCACGGTGAATTTCGGTACCGCAGCGGTCGCCACCGCCGTCACCAGCTTGGCGCCGTCGCGCGCGATGCCGCCGGCCTCGTATTTCCTGCCGACCATGAATCCCGTGATGTTCTGCAGGAACAGCAGCGGGATATTGCGCTGGCAGCACAATTCGATGAAATGCGCGCCCTTCAGCGAACTCTCGCTGAACAGGATGCCGTTGTTGGCGATGATGCCGACCTGATATCCCCAGATATGGGCGAAACCGCAGACCAGCGTCTGGCCGTAAAGTTTCTTGAATTCGTCGAACTCGGAGCCGTCGACCAGCCGCGCGATGATGTCGTGCACGTCGTACGGCTTGCGCCCGTCGGCGGGAACCACGCCATAGATGTCCTGCGGCGCAAACAAGGGCTCGCGCGGCTCGCGGATGTTCACGCCGGCGCGGTCGGGCTGTTTCAGCGTGGCGACGATGCGCCGCGCGATGCCGATGGCGTGCGCATCGTTCTGCGCATAGTGATCGGTGACGCCCGATTGCCGCGAATGCACGTCGGCGCCGCCGAGTTCTTCCGCCGTGACCACTTCGCCGGTCGCGGCCTTCACCAGCGGCGGTCCGCCGAGGAAGATCGTGCCCTGGTTGCGCACGATGATGCTCTCATCCGACATCGCCGGGACATAGGCGCCGCCGGCGGTGCAGGAGCCCATCACGATCGCGATCTGCGGAATGCCTTGTGCCGACATCTGCGCCTGATTGTAGAAGATGCGGCCAAAGTGGCGTTCGTCGGGGAAAATCTTGTCCTGCTGCGGCAGGAACGCGCCGCCGGAATCGACCATGTAGACGCAGGGCAGATTGTTCTGGCGCGCGATGTCCTGGGCACGGAGGTGCTTTTTCACCGTCATCGGATAATAGGTGCCGCCCTTGATGGTCGCATCGTTGGCGACGACCACGCATTCGCGGCCCGAAATCCGCCCCACCCCGGTGACGATACTGGCGGAATGCACGTCGCCGCCATAGAGGCCGTTGGCCGCGAGCGGCGACAATTCCAGAAACGCCGTGCCCGGATCGATCAGGAGATCGACCCGCTGCCGCGCCAGCATCTTGCCGCGGGAGGTATGTCTTTTGCGCGAGGTCTCGCCGCCGCCGCCGGCAACCTGCTCGAGCTTTTCGCGAAGCTCGGCGACCAGCGCACGCATGGCTTCGGAATTGCGGGCAAAATCGGCGGAAGTGGGGTCGGTGACGGAATGAAGCGGCATGGCCTTCAGCAGTTTTTTGTGCGCCGCAATTTCCGGATCACGGTCTAGTGGGTCCAGGGTTCGGCGCGGCGGAATGCGAAATTATCGGCGTAGGCTGCTTGCCGGCGGGCCGGCTCCTTCGGCTCGAACACCTGATAGGGAATGCCTTCGCGTTCGCAATAGGCCACCGCCTCTTCCTTGCTGTCGAAGCGCATCGAGAGTTGCTGCTTCATGTCGCCGGACGAGGTCCAGCCCATCAGAGGCTCGATCGCGCGGGGCTGCTCGGGTTCGAAATCGAGCTGCCATTCCTTGGTCTTGGCGGTCCCCGATTGCATCGCGGTTTTGGCGGGCTTGAAGATGCGTGCGGTCATGGATGCTCGGGTCCCCTCAAGGAAATGTGGCATTGAAGCGCGTGGTGGAAACGGCCATGATGGTATACAGACAGTTTTCAGGAATTTGATCGCCGATTCCCGGCCATGGATGTACATTTTCGACAACCGGTATAGTCATTATGCTGCGCTGTGACAATGTCGGCCGGACCCGCGGCTGATCCCCCGCCCGCCTGATCAAAAGCTCGATTTCGAAACGGCCGCCATGAAGATCAACGCAATCCTCCCCGAAAAAGGACGCGACCTGCGGCTCGACCTGTTCCGCGGGGTCGCGAACTGGGCGATTTTCCTGGACCACATTCCCGACAACGTCGTGAACTGGATCACCACCCGCAATTACGGCTTCAGCGACGCCGCCGATCTCTTCGTTTTCATTTCCGGCTATACCGCCTCCTTCGTCTATGCGCGCATGATGATCGAACGCGGTTTCATCGTCGGCGCCACCCGCCTGACCAAGCGGGTCTGGCAGCTCTACGTCGCCCATATCATCCTGTTCGTGATCTATATCGTTTCGATCGGTTACGTCGCGCAGCGCTTCAGCGATCCGGAGATCATCAACGAGTTCAACGTCGCGGGTCTCGTCGACAGCGCGGTCGAGACGCTGCGTCAGGGATTGCTGCTGAAATTCAAGCCGGTCAATCTCGACGTGCTGCCGCTTTACATCGTGCTGATGGGATTGTTTCCCCCGGTGCTGTGGATGATGCTGCGCCGACCCAACGAGACCATGCTGGCGTCGATCGTGCTGTGGCTCACCGCCCGGCATTTCGGCTGGAATTTTACCGCCTATCCCGCCGGCACCTGGTACTTCAACCCGTATTGCTGGCAGGTGCTGTTCGTGTTCGGCTCCTGGTGCGCGCTCGGCGGCGCCAGAAAATCGGCGTCGATTATCAATTCGCCCTACACGCTGTATTTCTGCATCGCCTATCTGATTTTTGCGCTCATCATGACCATGGCCGGCAAGTTTCCGGACTTCGGGGCGATGTTCCCGGACTGGCTCTATTCAACCTTCAACCCCAACGACAAGACCAATCTGGCGCCCTATCGCTTCATCCATTTCGTGGTGATCGTGATCCTGGTGATCAGGTTCGTGCCCAAGACCTGGGAAGGCCTCGAGTGGAGGGTGTTCGATCCCGTCATCGTCTGCGGTCAGCAGTCGCTTGCGGTGTTCTGCGTCGGCGTGTTCCTCTCCTTTGTCGGACATTTCGCGCTGATGCTGAGCTCGGGCTCGCTGCTTGCGCAGATCCTGGTCAGCGTGGCGGGAATCGCCATCATGACCTTGGTCGCTTATTATATTTCCTGGTCGAAAAGGCAGGATAAGCCTGCTCCGAAGCCAGCCGTGGCGGCCAAGGCAGCCGCCTGATCGAGGCGAGTTGATTTGCTATTCCGAGCGGAGAAACTCGCCCTCTAACCACGGGGCCTGGTGACCAGCCGGCCCCTCGACGAAATCCCGCTCCACTCGCTGGACCAGCCGACGCCCACCCCGTCCCGGCTTCGCTTGCCCTGCAATGCAAAGGCGGCGCCCTGAGGGTCCGTGCATCGGAGAATCCAGATGCCCTGGGGCAATTCGAGCGGTCCCTCCAGAATGCCGCCACCGGCAAGCTTCACGCGATCCATCGCCGCATCGATGTCGTCGACATTGAAATAATAGAGCCAGAACGCGACCGGTTCTGTGGCCCGTTTACTGAACATGCCGCCGATCGTCCGGCCGCCGGCGGAGAACAACTGATAGATTTCCGAAGAGCCGATTTCGGCGTCCGCCTTGCGCCAGCCGAAAATCTCGCCGTAGAAGGCAAACACCTTCTGCCAGTCGGTGGCGAACAATTCGTGCCAGCCCACGCGCCCGAGCCTGGACAGGTCGGCCGGCTGCCGATCGCCGTGTTTCAACCCCTTGACCAGCGCAAGCGTCGCCATTTGCGGATCGGCGACGACCGCAATGCGGCCGACATTGCTGTTCGTCGGCGGCACGTAGACGGTCCCGCCAAGGCGCCCGATCCGCCCCGTCGCGGTATCCACGTCGTCGACGCCGACATATCCCATCCATCGTGGCGTCGCGCCCATTTTCCTCGCGTCCTGCGGCAGTTCCATCAATCCGCCCAGCGGGGCGCTTGCTGCAGTGAACAACGCGTAGGCATAATCGGGCAGAGAGGCGTCCTGCGCATCCCAGCCGACCACGCTGGCGTAAAAGGCCTTGGCGGCCGCCATATCTGTCGTCATCAGCTCGTACCAGACGAAACGTCCGTGGTAGACCATGTCGGCTTTCCGTTCGAAGGATCTCAACGCAATTTACGAATTGTTTGACGATGCGCCCGTACGGCCTGCGTTGCCCTGCGGTCGTTCCCGGCACGCGTATTGTTCTTATGGCAGGGAAAACGGATCACGGTTGTTGCGATTCGATAAGCCCGAGGGCGCTTTCGATGAACACCCTGTTCATGAACATGAAGGAAACCGACTTGTTGTGCCCCGCATCATTCAATATGCGTTACCAGCTTGCATGGTGCATCTGCCCAGCGTACACTTCGTGAGCGGGACTCTGAACATCGTCTACAAGGTATGGAGGAATGCAAGTTATGCCACGAGTGAAGCAAGCTTCGAAAAAGCGCGTGATCAAGACCGTACCGGTGTTAGGAGCCGCCGGATTGACCTTCTCCCTGGTCGGGGGCGCATCGGCAGCGGTCGCGCCGAATCAGGATCAGCCGAAACTGCCGACCCTGGCGCCGGGTCACGCCATCACGCTCGGTGAAGAGGAAATCGCCGACGTCAGCCTCGCCACGTTCTACGTTTTCGACAAGGAGAACGCTGCGGCGGCCAAGAGTGGCGTGCAGGTAGCTTGGCGCGGTTGCGGTCGCTGCGGCGGCTGCAGAGGCTGCAGAGGTTGCAGAGGTTGCCGATGCGGCGTCGGCTGCGGAGGCTGCTGCTTCTCATGGGGCGCCTGTCGTCCCTGCTAGTTTCAGATCGCCTTCTGCTTACGTTGATCAACGCATGTTGTGATGGCCGGGTTCGACAAGGTCGACCCGGCCAATCCATGTTTCCCCTGCCTCTTTGCCATGCTACCCGCTTGCGTGTAGGCCTGCGCATGAAGGCCGAAGTTGTTTTCCCATCTCGTCGGGAAATGCCAGTGCCAGCCAGACGAGGCAATTCCACCAGTCGGGATCCCCTCGCACCGGCGAACCGGAGTGATGGGCAAGTGTGCGTGCTGAAATCATGACCAAAGATCGCAAGTCCCGCGCGCCGCGTCAGGCCGGCCAGGACATCCCGCAATTCGCGCCGAATTTCACCGTCTATGTGCTGCCGCCCGACGTCGTCTGCCTCTATTCCGAGGACCGGAAATTCTTTCTTTACGGCGAGCTTTATTGCGCTCTGGCGTCCGCGATCGGCAAGGGTGGCAAGAGCTTTTCCCAGCTGGCGGGCGAGCTGGAACGGGATTTTCCGGCAGACAAGGTCGAGGAAGCCCTCAAGCGGCTGATCGAACGGCGTTACATCGTGCCGGCAACGTCGGCCCCCGCGACGGTCACCTCCGGCTTCTGGGCAAGCCTCGGCCTGCCGCCCGGGATAGCCGAACAAAACCTCAGGAATTGTCGGGTCGGCATCCAATCGATCGATGTACCGGGTGCGGCCGAACTCGGCGTTGCCCTGACAGGGCTTGGCGTTCGCGTCGTCAAGCGCTCGCCCGATCTGACGGTGACGCTGGTCAACGACTATCTCGAGCCCAAGCTCGCCGAATTGAACAGCCAGCGCGTGTCGGACCGATCTCGCTGGCTCCTGGTCCAGCCCTCCGGCGCCTTTCCGCTGGTGGGGCCGATCTTCAACCCGGGCGAGAGCGCCTGCTGGACCTGCATGTTCGATCGCATGATACGAAACCGGGAGGTCAAGGGATTTCTCGACCGCGCGCCGGCGCGTGCGGTTTCCACTTCGCCGCTCGCGCGCCACGCGGTCGGCCACAGCGCCATCCAGTTCGCCGCCCTCGAGATCGCCAAGGCGATCGCCACCGATTTCCGCACCGAGTTGCACGATCACATCGTCAGCCTCGATCTGTTGGGTTCGACGATTGCGAAACATTACGTGGCGCACCGCCCGCAATGCCCCACCTGCGGCAGCAAGAAGCTGCAGAACCCGCGCCGCGCGCCGGTGCCGATCGAGCTCGGCCCCGGCGCCAAGCTGGTGATGACCAGCGGCGGATACCGCACCGTGTCGTCGCGCGCCACGGTCGAGCGTTTCCGAAAGCACGTCAGCCCCCTCACCGGTGTGGTCACGCGGCTCGGCCGGATCGAGGCCGATTTGCCGATGAACACCAATTTTTATGCCGCGCACAATTTCTCCGCGCCGGCCCTGACCATCGATGCGCTGAGGAGCGGATTGAGCGGCGGCAGTTTCGGCAAGGGCTCTACCGCCGAACAGGGCGAAGCCAGCGCGCTGATGGAGGCGATCGAGCGTTATTCAGGCATTTTCCAGGGCGACGAAGTCAGGATGACGCGCCGCTTTGCGGATTTCCCTCCGGGCGATGCCATTCTTCCCAACGATGTCCTGCTGTTCAGCGACGCGCAATACCAGGCGGAGCCTTCGCAAGATCCGGATGATTCTCATCCGACCCCCGATCGCTTCGATCCCTCGGCCAAGGTCGAGTGGTCGCCGGCATGGTCGCTGCGCGACCAGCGCTTCAGATATCTTCCCACCAGCCTGCTGTATTTCTTCTATGGCGGTCCCCACGCGTTTCACGCCGATTCCAACGGCTGCGCGGCCGGCAACACGCTCGAGGAGGCCATCGTCCAGGGCTTCCTCGAACTGGTGGAGCGCGATTCATACGCCATCTGGTGGTACAATCGTCTGCAGCGCCCCGAGGTGGACCTAGCTCAATTCGACGATTCCTACGTTCGCGATCTGCAAACCCAGCTCGCCGAGACCGGACGGCGGCTTTGGGTGCTCGACATCACCAGCGATCTCGGCGTGCCCACCTATGTCGCGATCTTGCACTGGATCCAGAACGGCCAGGAAAACATCGAGTTCGGCTCCGGCGCGCATTTCGACACGCGCATCGCCTTGCTGCGGGCGTTGACGGAGCTGAACCAGTTCATGTCGATCGGCCTGATGGGCGGGGGTACCGGCGAGAAACCGAGCCTCGACGGCACCAATCCGTTGCGCCTGGCGGACTATCCGTTCCTGACGCCGACCGACAATCCGGCGGACCAACCTGCCCCTGGCGCAACGATCGATGTCCTCCACAATACGCGCGGGCAGGTCGACGCCTGCGTCGATATCGCCAGGCGCGCCGGCCTCGATTTCCTGGTCCTCAATCAGACCCGGCCCGACGTCGAGGTCAACGTCGTCAGGGTCATCGTTCCCGGACTGCGGCACTTCTATCGCCGCTTCGCGCCGGGCCGGCTTTACGATATCCCTGTCAAGCTGGGATTATTGGATCGACCGCGGCTGGAAAGCGAACTCACGCCGTTCCTTCCCCATACCTGAGAGGCCGCCTCGGTTTGCGCACTCCCGCAAAACACAAGGTGCGGCGGATCGCGCCGGCGGTCGTTTCCGCCCGGCTGAGCGCGCACATCACGCTTGAAGCCCAGCCTGACGGAAATCTCTCCGCCTGCTTCGATGGCTATGCCGAAAGCCTCGGAAGGTTCAGCGCCGTCGCGGTGGAACGCGCGCAGCAACTGCGCACGGGCTTGCCGCTTCGATCCTTTGCCCGGCAAGGCGCCGTCGACAAGGAAATTGATCTCCTGGTCCGGCGTTTGGCCCGGCGCGGTCTCCTGGAGTACCGGCTGGGACACGGAAATGCCGACCAGGTGGTCATCGAGCCGCAACGTCCAGACTATCGGCCGCAAACACCAAAGCTCGGCGCCTCCGACACGGTTGCGCTATCGCGGTTCGCCTATCTGCGCCGGCGTGGCAAGGAGATGGTGCTGGAATCGCCGCGCGCCGGCGCGTTGTTTCGGATTTGCGACCCGAAGATAGCGGCCGCCCTCGTCCTGCTGTCGACGCCGCAGAAAATCAGCCGGTTCCGGCAGCAGAAGGGTTTTCCGGGCGCCGAGATTCTGGCGCTTCTCCTCGATTGCCAGATCCTGTTCAAGGTCGATGCCAGCGCAGGCGACGGCTTGCGGCCGGCCGAGGGCGACGACAACCTCGTGATGTGGGACTTTCACGACCTTCTGTTCCACACCCACACCACGGAGGGGCGGCAGGCCAATCCGCTCGGCGGGGTCTATCCGCATGCGGGCGAGATTGCGCCACCACCGGCGGTGCGGCCAGGCTGGCCCGGCAAAAGCATCGATTTGGGCGCGTCGTCCGCGACGCCTCAGGAGACAACCTCGCCGTTCACGAGGCTGCTGCATGAGCGTCATTCGATACGCGAATTCGACGACCAGCACCCGATCACGCTTGCCGAGCTGTCGCGCTTTCTCGATGCCACCGCCCGCATCCGCGCGAAATGGGACACCAGCCTCGACCCCGACGACGGCAGTCCGGTCGTCGAATATGCGGTGCGGCCCTATCCGTCGGGCGGCAGCGCCTATGAGCTCGAACTCTATCTGGCGGTGGCGAACTGCGAGGGACTTGAGCGCGGCTTCTATCACTATGACGCCGACCGGCATGCGCTGGTGCCGATCGCCGTGCGCCCACAGGAGTTCGAGGCGCTGTGGACCGGCGCCGAATTCGCCATGGACGCCCCTGCCCCGCCCCAGGTCCTGATCACGATCGCCGCCCGCTTCGGCCGGGTGTCCTGGAAATACAGTTCGATTGCGTATGCGCTGATCCTGAAGAACGCCGGCGTCCTGATCCAGACGCTCTATCTGGCGGCGAGCGACATGGGGCTCGGCGGATGCGCGATCGGCAGCACCAATATCGATCTGTTTGCGAAAATGACCGGGATCGAATTCCACATCGAGGGCCCGATCGTCCAATTCGCGCTCGGACGCGGCAGCAAGCCTGACGGCTCCGAGTAGGACCCGACAGCCTTCGGCTTGACGAGCCCCGACTGACCCGCATCAATCGGCCGGTGGCCGCTTGCGATATTTTTGCGAGCGGACGTTGAAACCGCCCGCCCGCCCATCGACATAAGGGTCAGCCCGACGACTGGTTGCTGACGAGGACCCCGACATGCCCAGCCACTTCCATGCGATCGTTTGGATCGATCATTCGCAGGCCAAGGTTTTCCATATCGGCCTGTCGGGCGAGGACGAAGCCATCCTGCATCCGCATCTGCCGACGCGCCATCTGCACCACAAGGCGGGCTCGATCGGCAGCGGCCATGCCGGCTTCGACAAGGAGTTTTTCGCGCAAGCCATGAACGCCGTCAGCGACGCCGGCGAGATCCTGATCATCGGCCCCGCGAGCGCCAAGGCCGAATTTGCCAAATATCTGCGCGAGCAGCACCCTGATATCGGCAAGCGCGTCGTCGCGGTAGAAGCCGCCGACCACCCCACCGATGCCGAAATCGTCGCCTACGCCAAACGCTACTTCAGGCTCGGAGTGCCGCCGCGGGAGACCTGATGGCGCTACGCCGCCGGGATCGGTCTTCCCGGTCTGGACGCCCTCCTCTTGTTGCTGCAATGATCGAGCAACAAGGCCGAAGGGAATCGGGTGCGACGATGGAATTTCAGCCGGGTGCCGAACAGGGCGAAACCGTCGACGCGGTGCGATTCAAGCTCAGTGCCCAACAACGGCAAATGGTCGACACCGTACGATCCCTGACGCAGGACAAGTTCAAGCCGCGCGCGCTGAAATATCTGGATGGCACGTTTCCCTGGGAGAACCTTAGGGATCTCGCTGAAATCGGCGTTCTCGGCATGGCCGTGCCGGAGGAATATGGCGGGCTTGGTCTGGGCGTTCTCGATACGGCGCTGGTGCTCGAGGAGGTGGCGAAGGGCTGCTATGTCACGGCGATGGCGCTGCTCGGCGAAGTGGGCGTCCAGACCAGGATCATTTCGACTTACGCACCCGAGCCGATCAAGCGGCGCATTCTCCCCGGTGTTTGCACCGGCGAACGCATCCTCGCCATATGCATGACCGAGCCGCATGCCGGCACGGATGTGGCGAATTACCGGACCAACACCGACATCGTCGGCGACAAGCTCGTGCTGAACGGCACGAAGACGCTGATCAGCCGCGTCGATGAGGCGGCGATGTTCGTTGTCTTCACGCGGATCAACAAGCAGCCTGGACGGGAAGGCATCGGCTGCGTGCTGATCGAGCCCGATACATCAGGTTTCCAGTGTACGGCGCGCTACCATACCATGGGCGGCGAGAACCTTGCCGAGATCACTTTCGAGAACTGCGAACTGCCGCTCGAAAATCTGGTCGTGCGGAACGACGGTTTTCGCCGGCTGCTCAGCGCCTTCAACACCCAGCGCTGCCTCAACCCCTCTATCTCGCTCGGTCTTGCCGAGGGGGCGTTCGAGGAAGCGGTGAAATATTGTCGCGACCGCACCGCGTTCAACCGTCCGATCGGCGACTTCCAGGGCATGCGGTGGAAGCTGGCCGAAATGTATCGCGACATCGAGGTGGGCCGTTCCGTGCTCTATCGCGCCTGCGCGACCGCCGACCCCTTTCCCGATCCCCATCAGGCCGCATTGGCGAAAATGTACTGCAACGAGATGGCCATCCGAGTCACCAGCGAAGCCATCCAGGTACACGGCGGCTATGGCTTCACTGACGAATTTCCGGTCTCGCGCTTCTATCGCGGCGCCCGCTACGGCACCCTCGGCGGGGGCACCACGGAGACGCTGAAGGAATTGGTCGGCAAGAAGATCATGGCGGATTTTCCCCATGACGGCTTCCTCGGCATGGGGACCTTTTGAGCGCGGACCGAACGCGCGCATGCCACTCGGTCTCTCGGGGCAGCTTTAGGTCAATCTGCAGAACATAGCTACGCATAGCTCCCCACCTTCGAATCAAAGAGGTTTGGCTTATGGCACCGCCTGCAGAAGCGAGTAACCGACCCAGCCGAAACCAACTGTCGTAGTGGTAAAGCTTGCTAACCTGAAGGTCTTGCGGATCCAGGTGCTGGGAGCCTCGGGGGCGAACGCCCGCAACAGAAACAGACTCGGATTTGTATATCCGCCAATCACAACTAGCCAGCAGGCCTCGGTCGGCAACGGTATCCGAACGGCGTAAAGCGCCAGACATAGTAACGACATCAGAAGCAGATCTATGTGCGCCCTGATTAGTGCACCGTAGTCCTTGATCCGTACCTGGATTGGCGGCACGATTATGAGTTTCGCGAAAGTCGCGATCCACGCCAGCGCCAAGGCAGCGAACAACATACCGACTGCGCCCTTGAGCAGAATGCTCATTCCTTCATTCCCTGCAAGTTTGGAATCCGCGTCCCTGAAATAATGCGACCAGACGGCGCGTGTTCTATGCCGCTGCGACAGCCTCAATCTCGATCAAGAACTCGTCGCCAAACAGCCGGGATACTTCAACGAGTGTGATTGCAGGAGCGGCGGCCGGCGTGGCCGTATGAAAAAACCGATCGCGCGCCTTCCGGTAGCTCGCCAACTGGCCCATATTCCGCATAAATACTGTGAGCTTGACGAGGTTGCGCGCCGTGCAGCCAACCGATGCCAGGGCAACAGAAATGTTCTGGAAGACCTGATCGGCCTGGGCCTCGAGATCCTGTCCGCCGACAAGACCACCATTGCTGTCCAGCGCGGTCTGACCCGTGATGTAGATCAGCCTGGCGTCTCGAATTTCGGCGATTTGGGAGTAACCGAGCGGCGGTGCCAGCGCGGTCGGATTGCTGAAGGTCACATTGTGAGTTCGATCGTTCGCCATTGCTCCACCCTCGGAAAGATGCCGACTTTCAACAAGTATGCTCTATGAGGGGAGGACACGTCCTTGCGATTCATGCTATTTTACTCAGGTCAAACGCAATAATTCGTCCTCTATTACGCAGGACCCGGCTCTCTATGCCAAAACCGACCTTAGACGCCATCGATTGCCGCATCGTCGCTGAATTGCAGGCAGACGCCCGGCTAAGCAATGTGGAGCTTGCCGAGAAGGTTGGGTTGTCGCCGTCCCCATGCTTGCGCAGGGTCAAGCGGCTCGAACGCGACGGTTACATCCAGGGCTACCGGGCCGTGTTGTGCCGTGATCGGGTCGGCCTCGGCTTCTCGGTCTTCATTGGCGTCAAGATCGACGGTCATGCCAATCAACGCGCCCAGACGTTTGAGGAGGCTGTCAGCGCAATGCGAGAAGTAATCGCCTGCCATCTTGTCTCTGGAGAGGCAGACTACCTCTTGGAGGTCGTCGTACCTGACCTGGAGCACTATCAACACTTTCTCGTCGGCAGGCTTCTGAACCTACCGATTGTTCGAGAGGTAAGAAGCAATATTGCCATTCAATCACTTAAAGCAGGGGCGCCATTGCCGCTCGACCATCTACGCAAACGCGCCTGACAGCCGGCCAGTTGCGAGCGATTAGCAAGGTCGAGAAATATTAATTCCCGACCCTTGCAAATGGCCAGCGACGGGAAAGTGCCCGTGGCCGCCGAACATCGGTGAATTCGACGATGAACTGCAACACCGATTCCCTTTAGAGGCGTGGACCTCAGCTCAGACCGCACCCTGCTAACGGTTGCGGCGCACCACTGACCGCCCGCGAGCTTTGCGACGCTGAGCCCAATAACCTCGCTAGATTCCAGCGCCAACCAGAAGAAAAGACGGTGGACCATGAACCAAGGATAGCGTGCGCTAACGGTCGCGTTTGCTCACGGTTGTAGGCAATGGGCAATTCAAACAAACACCGGTGTCGCACATCCGGCAGATCGTAAAGCGGTCCATCTCCGAGGTGTCCTGCCTAGCGAGCACGTCGCGGATCAGTTCTCCCAGTCGCTTTCTTTCCGATGGTGACAAGACGTCCACGAACGATGCGACGGCGGAAATCCGGGAGGTCAGCAAATCCTTTCGGGACGCCGCGCCTTTGGCGGTGAGATGCAAGGCGACCTCCCGGCCGTCCTTCCCAGGCCGGCGTTCAACAAGCCGATCCAAAACCAGCCGGTCCACGAGTCGGACCGTCCCCGAATGCGATAGGCCAAGGATTCGGCGGAGCTTGTCGTTGGTCACCGGGCCATACCCAATGACGATGAGCGCGGCAGGCGTTTCGCCGGCGTGGCCTATGATGTCGCGGGTTCCCTGCTCGATCCGATCCATCACGGCGAGCGAAAGCGCCCCCAGCAAATTCGCGATTTCAGGCTCCATCACCATGGGGTGTATAATATGTGCGGAGCGCACAAAAAACAACTTGACCTAATATGTGCGTTACACACATATTGTGCGAACGATGATCAACGGCAACAGGTGCAGAGATCATCCCCGGATTTGCAGCGAGTGGCCAAAGCGCCGCTTCGTGACTGCGCCTGTCATGCGCGACTAGAACACGAAGAAGCATGGAGAGTAGCGATGACTGCGCCAAGCACTGCATTAACTGCTCCGAAAGCCGCCGACGGCGAACCCGCCCTGAAATACGTGCAGGCCAACGGACTGCGGTTTGGTTACCTCGAACAGGGCAGCGGGCCTCTTGTCATGTTCATGCATGGCTTTCCCGACAACGCTTGGTCGTATCGAAAGCAAATGCAAGTCTTCGCGGATGCGGGATATCGCGCAGTCTCGCCGTTCTTGCGTGGCTATGCGCCGACCGAGATTCCGGCGGATGGCATTTTCGATCCCATCGCGCTGGGCAAGGATCTCGAAGCGCTGATCGCGGCGCTGAGCGACGACGGACAGGCATGTGTCGTTGGCATGGATTGGGGCGGCACGTCGACTTTTCAGGCGCTGGCCGCGGCGCCATCGGCGATCAAGGCCGCCGTGGTCATGAACACCGCGCACCCGATCGCAATTTTGAGCAACAGGAAGGATCCAGAATTCATTCGATCCATCTTCCATGTGTTTTTTTTCCAGATGCCCGGCGCTGACTCGCTGGTCAATATCGAGGGACTTCCATTCGTCGATTATCTCTGGAAGCTGTGGTCACCTACATTCAAGAATGACGAGCATCTCCGTTCGATCAAGGAGACGCTTAGCTCTCCCGGTACCATGACGGCAGCGCTCAAATATTATGGAGGCCTGAGCGATGCGGTACGTACGGGCCGGCTGCCCATGAACGAGATGCATACGCCAACGCTGACGATTTATGGCAGCACTGATCCGACGGCGAGGTACTCGGTAGCGATTGAGCCGCTCTTCAAGGGGCCATATAAAAACATTGTCTTGCCCGATGTCGGGCACTTCCCGCACCTCGAACGCGACGCCGAAGTCACCGGTCTGATCATGGACTGGTTCAAGACGCACGCCCCTAACTGAACGCCTATAGCGAAAATCTGGATAGCGCCGCCCGAAAACGGCGTTGGCTACAACATCTTCCCGGGATTTTGAGAACACCCTTCGTCACCATGAGGGAAAAGAACATTCGTTCTATGCCGCGCAGCATTGACGTTAGAAGTTGCCGCTCGAATGCTCCTGGACCAACGGAAATTCCAATGTCGACCACCACATCCAAGCCATATTCCCCCAAACCATTCAGGATCGCAGTGCCGGACGCGACGCTTGTGGATTTGAAGAAGCGACTGCAAGACGTGCGCTGGCCGGATGAGGTTGCGCCAGGATGGGACTACGGAGTCGATCTGCAGTATCTCAGGTCGTTCGTCGACTATTGGCGCGACGAGTACGACTGGCGCAAGCACGAAGCCGCACTAAATGAGCTCACTCAATACACGGTGGAGATCGACTCGATCAATCTTCATTATATTCACGTCGAGGGCAAGGGCCCCGATCCAATCCCGTTGCTGCTCACGCACGGTTGGCCGAGTTCGTTCGCGGATTTTCGCAAGATCATTCCAATGCTGACGGATCCCGCAAGCTTTGGCGACGATCCGCGTGACGCCTTCACGGTTGTCGCTCCGTCGATGCCGGGGCATGGCTTCTCATTCAGCCCAAATCAGCGTCGCTTCAGCATTCCGGAGATCAGCGATACCTTTGCGAAGTTGATGGTCGATGTCTTGGGGTACAGGACCTTCGGCTCTCAGGGCGGAGACTGGGGAGCGTTCGTGAGCTCGCGGCTCGCGTATGCGTATCCGCAGAACGTGCGCGGCATCCAGATATCTCTACTCACGATCCCGCGCGAACGGCCAGCGGTTGATACTCCGACGCAAGAGGAGAACGAGTTCTTCGATCAGCTTGCGGACTGGCTGAAGGAAGAAACAGGGTACATCCAGATCATGGGCACCAAGCCGCAGACGCTGGCCTATGCGCTCTCCGACTCGCCGGTGGGACTTGCCGCATGGATTCTGGAAAAGTTTCGTTCCTGGACCGATTGCGACGGCGACGCCGACGCCTGGCTTGGCCGCGATGTGCTCGCAACCAACATCATGTTGTATTGGGCGACGGGTGCGATCGGATCGAGCTTCTGGCCTTACTATGCGCGGCACCACGGGCCTTGGATGGTGCCGCCGGGCGAGCGCATCCATGTCCCTTGCGGTTACGCGGAGTTTCCGAAGGAATTCCTGCGGCCGCCACGGTCGCTCGCGGAGCGCATGTATGGGAACATCACCCGCTGGACGAAGATGGAGCGTGGTGGACATTTTCCCGCCTTGGAGCAGCCGGAGGAACTGGCCAAGGAAATTCGCGCATTTTTCCGAACGGTCCGCTGAAAATGGGCATTCACCGTTCTTCTTGATACGTGGCTTCCAAGGATGACCATGCTGGATCCAGTGAATACTCCCCGACGCCTCATAAGCGGTTGCCCTAGAACCATGGGCAAGCTGACCGGGGTAAAGCCGCCGCTGCGTAAGAACCGCGTGTCAGAATCGCGTCAGAATCGCAGGGAGAAAAGCTAGGGGAATCAAAGGCGTTTCTGGTCGGGGCAGCTGGATTCGAACCAACGACCTGCAGTACCCAAAACTGCCGCGCTACCAGGCTGCGCTATACCCCGATTTATCCAAGGAAACCGTGTCGATACACGCTTCAGGAGCCGCCAGCAAGGCGAGCTCCGGCGGCCTGCCTCATTTGCCGTTGAACAGGGGATGGCCGACCCGGTCGCCGGGCTCGATGCCGTATTTCTTCGCCGTGCCTGCGATCACTTCCAGCACCCCCTTGGCGAGCCCGCCCGAGGGAATGATCCGGGTCGACATCGGCTCGGTGTTTTCGGCGATCCGCAGGATGCGGCCGTCGGCGCGGATGAAGATCATGTCGAGCGAGATGTAGGTGTTCTTCATCCACATCGATACTTCCTGCTCCGGCGAGAAGTCGAACAGCATGCCCTTGCCGTCCGCCAGTTCCTTCCGGAACATCAGGCCCTTCTCTTTCTCTTCCTCGGTGGTGGCCATCTCGACCGAGAACACCTGCACGCCGTTCTTGGTGACGATCTCGAGCGGCTGGACGGTCGCCGCTCGGGCGGCAGGCGCGGCGGCGGCGAGGATGAGCGCGAGAAAAATTCCGAAACAAATCCACGGCCGCGCGGGCGCACGACGCCGGCCAACACCCCGATCACACTTCATGGACAACGCTACCCGAGCCGGTTGAGAGAATTTTGGGCGACCCTAGCCCGAGGATCATGGCGAATACCAGACCGCAGCCCCGTCCGCACGGTCATTTTATGAGCCGCGCCGACCGTTTCCGGCAGGATTTGCGGGATCAGTGTGACGACAGACCGGGCGAGCCGCTCTCGGGCTGGATTTCGGCGGCCATCATGCCCTTGGAGCCGGGCCCGAACCGCACCAGCACAAACTGTCCCGGGCGAAGTTCCGTCATGCCGAATCGGCGCAGGGTTTCCATGTGGACGAAAATGTCGGGCGTCCCCTCCCCGCAGGTCAGGAAGCCGAAGCCGCGGAGACGGTTGAACCACTTGACCTGCGCCCGCTCCAGCCCGGAGGTCGGGGTGACGCTGACATGGGTCCGGGGCGGCAGCATCTGCGCCGGATGGATCGCGGTCGATTCGTCCATCGAGAGGATGCGGAACGCCTGGTAGCCCTTGGCGCGCTGCACGCATTCGACCACCAGACGCGCGCCCTCATAGGCGGTCTGGTAGCCGTCGCGCCTCAGCACGGTGACGTGCAGAAGCACGTCGGGCCAGCCATTGTCGGGCACGATGAAGCCGTAGCCCTTTGATGCGTCGAACCATTTTATGACGCCGGAGATTTCGACGAGGTTGGCGGCGGTATCGCCGAGACCTGAAATTGCGTCGATCGCCGGATCACGTTCGGCAGCGCCCGCAAAATCACCCGGCCCAAGCCGGTTCGGCCCCGCCCCGCTGGGCGGGCCCCCGAGCTTCTTGGACTCAAATCCGTCCGACCCCATGACAACGGACCCCACACATCATCTGCGGCCCGCCAACTGGTGCGACGGTGCCGGGAACACGCGCCCATCCCATGACAATTCATGACGACGCCACGCGAATCTCGCGAATCAAAAGATAACACTCCCGCTTGCGGCGCATAGATAAAAAACAAAATTGCCGTGAGCTATGAACAGGCTTGCACAGCTGCGAATCAATTGGGCATCAATTCCCGACGAACGGCCCCAGCGTTTCCCCGATGTCGTGGCGGATCACGAGGTCGGCGATATCGTCCTGGTCGGTGGGCTCGTTGTTGATGATCACCAGCCGCGCGCCGCCATTCTTGGCCATCAGCGGGAAGCCGGCCGCCGGCCACACCACCAGCGAGGACCCGATCGCCAGGAACAGGTCGCAGCGCTGCGCCAGTTCGGTGGCCCGCCGCATCGCCTCCTCCGGCATCGCCTGCCCGAACGAGATGGTGGCGGTCTTGACCGGCTCGTCGCAATCCCGGCAATCCGGGGCGTCGCCGCTGGCCGCAAAGCTCTGCTTGACCCAGGCCAGATCATAGGCGCGGCCGCAGCCGATGCAGCGGGCATAGGTGGTATTACCATGCAGTTCGATCACGTGATCGGCGGCAAAGCCCGAGACCTGATGCAGATTGTCGATATTCTGGGTGATGATGGCGGGCACCTTGCCGGCGCGATAGAGCTGTGCCAGCGCGCGATGGCCGCGCCCGGGCTTGGCGGCGGCGAAGGTTTCTTCCATCGCAAAGCGCCGGCGCCAGGATTCCGCCCGGGCCTCGGGGCTGGCGACAAACTCATCGAACGGGATCGGCCGGTTGCGCGTCCACAATCCCCCGGGTGAGCGGAAGTCGGGAATGCCGCATTCGGTCGAGATGCCGGCGCCGGTGAAGGGTAAAATGGTGGAGGAGGCGGCGATCATGTCGCCGAGCTGCTCCACGCCGCTGCGAAGATCCGATGCGATCATGTCAGGCGATCCCAGGGGGGTTGGCCGCGCCTGTTATAGCACGGCCGGTCGGACCGCAACGTCGATGCGCGCTCGCCCTCGCCGGCGAAAGCCGGGCGGTCTTCGCTAGCCGCCCTCAGGCCGCCTTGGCAACCGGATCCTTGGCCTCGTCGGCTTTCTTCTCGTCGCTCTTCCGCTCGTCGCTCTTTTTTGCTTTCACTGAAGGCGTCGGCTCGGCTTGCGGCTTCTTCGCCGGCTTGCCGTACACTGAGAGTTTTTCGAGCTCGGCTTCCAGTTCGGCCCGCCGCGCCACCACCTTTTCCATCAATATGTCGCCGGCCGTCTCGCGCAACGCCGCCAGTTCCTCGATACCAAGTGCATCCAGATCGATCTTTGCCATGCAGCGCTCCCGTTTGGTTTTGGCTACCGGGAAGGCACCCACGCCACAAGCGCGATGCCGCGTTTATCCGCCTCGAAGCCTGCGTGCCAGGATTTTCCGCTGTCATCACAATCTGGCAATGCCGCCTCCGCATTCGCGCCCCAATCGCGACCGCCAATGGCGGTGGGACAAGAATCAAGAACAAGGGATGGGCATGACCGCAGCAGACAGCGCCACTTCGGAGCGGGAAGAAATCGCAGCCCGCGTCGCCTTCTTCAAGGCCACCCAGGAAAAATTCGAGCGCGAGCGCGCGGAATATTTTGCGGCGACGCTGCAAAGCGCGCGGCATGTCGAAACCCCGCGACGCACCATTGAGACCGTGCCGTTCTGGTCGTAGCGAATACGGATCACCTTCACCGTCGTCCCGGCTTGGAGGCCGGGACGACGGTGGTGGGCTTCTATGCGCCGGCCAGCAAAAAGCCCGGCAGCGAGGCTGCCGGGCTTTTCGTCGCGCTATCACCAGTGGCGATAGTAGCGGTGGCTATAGTAATACGGCCCACCGTAATAGGCGTAGGGACCATAGGCCGGCGCGTAGTAACGCGGCCCGTAATAGCCGTAGCCCGGCCCGTAGTAATAAGGCCCATAGGCGCCGTAGGCGCCTGCGGCGATCGCGCCGGCGGCAAGCCCGAACGCCAATCCGGGGCCGAAGCCGCGCGCCTGAGCCGGCGCCGGTACGGCGATGGTGGTCGCGGCCAAGGCGCCAACCGTCGCCAGAACTGCCAATGTTTTTGTCATGCGCATGTCCTCCATTCAGTACCGCCTTGATAACGCGCGGCGCGTGCCAAGGTTGCGGTGGAACCGGACTGATTGCCTGGCGCTGTGGCAACGCAACCGATCGAGCTTGCAAGTTCCTCCCCGCCCCGCTCGCGACAAAAAAAGAGCGGCTCGTGTGAGCCGCTCCTCGATCGTTTCAGGTGTTGTTGGCTTCGCGCCGTCGATCATTCGCCGCAGGGATGCCGCAGGCCGTCATAGCCGAGATAGGTCCCGGACGCCGGATCGTAAGACCGATACCGCTGTGCGCAATAGGCGGGATCGGCGCCGCCCGACACGACATAACCCGGGCTCGCTACGTAGCCCTGATCCACCGGATAGCCGCCGTCGTAATAAGAATCGTCATAGGCATAGTCCGGGCCGTAGTAGTAGGGGTCATAGCCGTAGCCGAGCGCGCTGCCGGCGGCCAACCCCGCGACGAAGCCGGCGCCCGCGCCGAAGCCGCGATGATCATGATCGCGGAATCCGCCCGGCGCGAACCGCGCACCGCCGCTCACTGCGCCAACGCTTGTGCCGACTCTTGGGCCCATGCTCGCCTGGGCGCCACGGAACGCCGCGGCGCCGCCGCCCATGCGCATTCCGCCGCCGCCAAAATGCGCGCCACCTCCGCCGCCGAAATGCGCGCCGCCGCCTCCGCCGCGTCCGGCCGCGCTGGCCGGGGCTGCAAGGGCTAGCGTCAATGACAAGGCTGTCGCCGCCAAAATTCCGAGTTTCGACATGGCACTTCTCCACAAACAGATATGAGGAGCAGAACATCAGGGTTAACAGATCGTTCCGGATTTCCCGCGCTATTTCAGAGTTGTGATGACGCTTCGCGCGCCAGAAACCCGGAACCGCCACTCACAAAAATATTCCGCCGGAGCGGAACGAAGCGCCGGCGACCGCGTTACGCGATTTGGTAGGATGACATGTGTGAGAGCGTGGCGAGCCCCGTCGGCATACTCAGATGCCGGCGGGACTTTTGGTTTTACCACTGCGCGTGGCAGACCCCTCACCTGCCGGCATTTGCTGCCGCTGTTTTTTCCCGTCGCTATTTTCCGCCCCTCTCCAGCCGTCCGATCTTGCGGTCGAGATGCCAGACTTCGACGTCGCAGCCATCGACAAATTGCCGCGCGGCGCTGATCGCCTCCGCGTCGGTCTCGGCCTCAAGCGGCCGGTACGAGGCGACGCGGTCGTTTCCGTCGATCAGATAGACCCGATAGGTCGGCATGGTGTGCTCCTCCTCCGGGGGAGACAACGTATTGGAACCGCCCCCTTCAGCGCTGGCAGCCATGCGGGAACCGAATGGAACCCGCATCTTCAATGCGGGATCGGCAAAGGCACTCGAAACGATTTCGGGTATGGTCGCTGCTTCGGCTGGAATGCACCCGCCCGGTAGGTGAGTGAATGGAAGTTGATTTTCTGAGAGAACAGGCAGAACGCTGCCGCCGCCTTGCCAGGCACGCCGATCCCTTCACCCAAAGGCGGCTTCTGGATCTCGCGGCGGAATACGAGGCCCGGATGGGAAATCTCGAGGCGCGGCCATCGGCGGCGTCGCAGAAACTGCGGGGGAATGAAGCGTAGCGCCGTTCGATTGGAAACGGGCACTAAGACAAAACTCGTCATGCCCGGCCTTGTGCCGGGTATCCACGTCTTCGCTTCATTCACCCAAGAAAGACGTGGATGGCCGGGACAAGCCCGGCCATGACGATGAGTGGGGCAGGCCCAATACGGATCGAGGATGGTTGCCAGCGACAGCTTTGCCGAGTTCCTGCGCGAGCAGCTGGCGCCGTTCGGCCACATCACCATGCGGCGCATGTTCGGCAAGACCGGCGTCTTCTGCGACGCCGTGATGTTCGGCATGGTGACGGACAACACACTCTATTTCCGGGTCGATGACGAGAACCGGGAGACTTTCAGGGAAGCCGCTTCCTTCCCGCCTCTCAACTACGCCAAACAGGGCGGCACCATCGACCTATCCTTCTGGCGCGTGCCGGAGCGGCTGTTCGACGAACCCGACGAACTCATCGCCTGGGCGCGCGCCGCGCTGGCGGCGGCGCGGCGGGTCGCGGCGAAGCGCGAACGGACCGCGCCAGGACGCAAATCGAAGCCGCGGCCGCACAGCTTGTCATGAACCATTAAGCAAGCCGCTGCGAATAGGAGTTCGCCTGGGAACACCTCGGACCCCTGATGCTTGCCCCATGCTCGCTTGCCGCGGGCGGGGAAAATCTCATGAACGCATGGAGCGACTATCTCAGGGGCCAGGCGGTCATTGCCGACCGGCACTCAAAGGCGATGACCGCAGCGGACACGATCAAGGAGTTCGCCGACATTGCCGAGAGTTTTCGGCAAGACGCCGACGCCGAGGACAAGAACCCTACCTGCAAACATTGATCTTCGATGCTTTTTTGGACCGTTCGCGCGAGCGAGACATCGCCGCGCGCCGGGCCGTGGCCTGCGCTGGCCGGAGAGCAGCCATTCAGGAACGAAGGCCCATCCGCCGAATTATTGGGGCCATGCAGTGGATCGAAGCCCTCATCAACATCTCGGCACTGGCTGGATTTATCGGCGTTGCAAATGCGTGGCCGGTGGATGAGCGGACCCGCCGCTGAGATTCGGCGCGCGGTAGAGCCATCTCAAATCCGCCATTCCAGATCGGATCGATGTCCAGCGCATTGCCGTAGTCATTGGTTTTTGATGATCCGGGCATCTGACCGGCCTGCACCTTCCCGCAATTTGCTGCTATGGAGTGGCCCGTCATGTTCAAACGGGCGGAAATCCCTCAGAAGGACAACAAACCATGCGTTATCTCCACACCATGCTGCGCGTGCGCAATCTCGATGCCGCGCTGAAATTCTACCACGATGCGCTGGGCCTGAAGGAAGTCCGCCGCGTCGACAACGACAAGGCAAAATTCACGCTGGTGTTTCTGTGCGCGCCGGAGGACGAGGGCCTGTTCAAGGCGGCGCCGACCAACCGCGGCGCGCCGCTGGTCGAGCTCACCTATAACTGGGACGAGGAGAAATACGGCGAGGACCGCTATTTCGGCCACCTCGCCTATGAGGTCGACGACATCTATGCGACCTGCGCGAAGCTGATGAAGATGGGCGTCACCATCAACCGGCCGCCGCGCGACGGCAACATGGCCTTCGTGCGCTCGCCCGACCTGCATTCGATCGAATTGCTGCAGAAGGGCGAGCCGAAGCCGCCGGCGGAGCCGTGGAGCTCGATGCCGAACACCGGGCATTGGTGAGGGCTAGCGCCGGTGCGATCGCTTCTCCCTCTCCCCGCTCTTTCGCGGGGAGAGGGTGGGGTGAGGGGCTCTCTCAGCGAGCGCGACTCGTGGAGAGTCCCCCTCACCCGCCCGGCTTCGCTGCGCTTCGCCGGACGACCTCTCGCCACATCCGCCTTCACTAAGGCTTCGGCGGACAGGCGCGGGGCGAGGTGAATCGGGGCCGCGCCCAAAATATTCGTTCATATTCGATGAACCTTTTGCCCTCAGACTAGACGGAATAGCTGAGGATTCGCATGACCCAGGCCCAGCACTATCAATTCCAGGCCGACCAGGCCAAGCGCCTGGCCCGGCAGGTGACGGACTCCGAGGTGCGCGAGCGGCTGCTGGAAATGGCCGGCGAATACAGCCGCTACGCCGAGCTGATGGAAGCCCGCGAACGGCCGCGCGAGCAGGCCGCCGGCTGATCTCTCGCCGCGCGGATCACGGATAAGAAGTTTTTTCCCACCCGATCGTTGGAACCTCGCCCTGCGCCTCGCGTTTTCTTTCCATCTGAGGAATTGATGGAGGCGAAAATGGGAAAAGGAATTCTGCTTTGGCTGATCGGTGTGCCGATCCCCGTGATCATCCTGTTGTGGCTGTTCTTCGGACGCTGAGATCGAACGATCCGCGGCTTCAGGCGAAATCAGCTCCGCCGGCGGCGGGGCTTTTTTTGCGGCGGCGATGACCGAAATCGATCAGGGGAAGCGCGCATTTTTTCGCAAAGTCCGGTATGACCCGCGGGACGCGGATCAATCGGGAGCGAAACATCGTGCAACTCAAAATCTGGGGCCGGGCCAACTCGGTCAATGTGCAAAAGGTCCTGTGGTGCCTGGCCGAGCTCGATCTTCCCTATGAGCGGATCGACGCCGGCATGGCGTTCGGCAGGAATCACGATCCGGACTATCTCGCGATGAATCCCAACGCGCGGGTGCCGACCTTGGTCGACGGCGATTACGTGCTCTGGGAATCCAATTCAGTGATGCGCTATCTCGCGATGGCCTATGGCAAGGGATCGACGATCTATCCGGAAACCCCGAAGCGCCGCGCCGGCGTCGACCGCTGGCTGGACTGGACGCTGTCGACCGTCCAGCCGGTCGACCGCCCGGTGTTCTGGGCGTTGGTGCGAACTCCCCTCGCGCAGCGCGACATGGTCGCGATCCAGAAGGACGTCGACGCGGAGGCCGTGGTGTGGAAGATCGCCGATGCGCAGCTTGCGACCAGGCGATTCATCGAGGGCGACGATTTTACCCTCGCCGATATCGCGATCGGCGCCTATGCCAGGCGCTGGCTCGGGGTCGAGGGCGTGAGCAAGCCGCGGTTTCCAAATCTCGATCGCTGGTTCGCGCAGTTTGCGGAACGGCCGGGATTTCAAAAGTTCATCGCACCGCCGATGTCGTGATGAGGATTATTTCGTCATGCCCGGGCATAGCCGTCCGAAGGACGGCGTCGCTACCGCTCGCCTATGCGCGGGCATCCACGTCTTGACCGTAGCAAAAAGAAAAACGTGGATGGCCGGGACAAGCCCGGCCATGACGAAAACTGAACTACCTTACGAACTTGACCCCGGCCGAGGTGCCCCGGCGCCAGACCACTTCGCAATTGCGCCCGGTGCGGGCGTCGCGCGAGAACGCCAGCCGCAATTTGCCCGGCAGCGTATTGGGATCGTCGATGGTGATCTTGGCGCCGGATGAGGACATGTCCCTGACCACGCAGGGGCGCACGGCGAAGCCGCCTTCGAGGGTGATCCAACCGGGTTGCTGGAGCGATTTGCGCGCTTCCCGCTTTTTTGCTGCCGCCATCAAATCTGCTCCTGAGGGTTAATCAGTACCTCCGGAGGCGCTAATAAACCGTTGCAGGCCATCGCTATTCTGCCCGGTCCGGCGGGCGTCGGAGGCGGCCCGCGGCCGCCGTCAAAAGGCGATTTTCCGGTGGCTTGCCCACCTGCGCAAACGCCACTATACGTTCGCCCGCCTCCACCGGGACCGGCTTTGCGGGTCCCGGTTCGGTGCGGCGGAATCGAAAGCCTCAAGGCATTGATCTGCCGGACGTATCTGCTTGAGACCCAGGCGAAACGGCAACGCCCCGACCCCAACCGGTCGCGGCGGACAAGCGTTTTCGCTCCCTTCGTCTATCGGTTAGGACGCCACCCTTTCACGGTGGAGAGAGCGGTTCGATTCCGCTAGGGAGCGCCATATTGCTACTGCCGACTCAAGTACCTCAGCAAGAGCGCGGCTAATCGATCACCTCGTCAGCGGCGGCGAGCAGCGACGGCGGCACGTCAAGCCCGAGCGACCCGGCGGTTTTCCGGTTGACCACCAATTCGAACTTGACCGGCGCCTGGACCGGAAGCTCGCTCGGTTTTGCACCCTTGAGAATGCGATCGGCATACGCCGCCGCACGCCGGTATTCGTCGACAATGTAAGGACCGTAGGAGATCAGGCCGCCGAGTTCGGTAAACGAGCGGGACCAGTAAACGGCAGGAACACGGTGGCGGGCCGCCACCGCGATGATCTCCGCGCGATGCGGGATCGTGAAGGCGTCCGGTATCACGACGAGGCCGCTGTTTGCCTCGCGTGCCTCCGTGGCAATAAGGGATTCGAGGTCCGGCATGTCGTTGACGGGACCGATAATCGCCTCCGCGCCGATCGCGGCCGCGGCGGATTTGAACGGGCCCACAAAACCTTCGATGAAAGTCGCCGTCGGCGGATTGAACAATAACACGACCCGGGCAAGCCGCGGCACCATCTCCTTGAGCAGCTCGACCCATTTGCCGCCGAGCGATCGTACGAGAGGGGAGAAACCGGTGGCGTTGCCGCCCGGCCGCGGCAGGCTCGCAACAAAACCGCTGCCGACGGGATCGGCGACGATCACAAAGACAATGGGAATGGTGCGGGTCGCTTGCAGCATGGTAGCGGTAGCGGGCGTACTGCTCGTCAGAATGAAGTCGGGCTCGATCGCGACGAGTTCCTTTGCGAATCGTTTCATCGACTCAAGATCAGCTGCCGCCCAGCGAATGTTGATCTCGAGGTTGCGGCCCTCGATCCAGCCGAGCTTGCCAAGCTCCTCTCGAAACGCCGCGACCGAGGATTGCCCTTCCGGGTCGCTCTCGGCGGAGAACGTCAGGATACCGATCCGGCGCACCCTTTCGCTTTGCTGCGCGTGGGCCGCAACCGACCACGCCACGGCGGCACCGCCAAGCAGCCTGGTGAACTCGCGCCGCCTCATGACACTTCCCCTCCTGCCGAGATTCTGAACGCGTTGATGTTACCACATCGGGAGCGACGCCTGTCGTGCATCACAGCAAATCCGGCGGCCGATGTCTCGATTGGGTCAATCGCGTCATTTTGGCTGCGGTCCGGGCTCAACGTTCACCCGCATGGCGGCCACGCGTTCGGCTTGCGATTGTTCGCCGGCTACGACGTTGAGACCGCCCTTAATCGGAATTTTGCCTCATGAATTTCCTTCCGCTAGGGAGCGCCAGCGGCTTTCCCATCACTTTGCGAAGCGGCCTCCCGCGCCGATCTGCGTGACGCTATTGCGGAGTGGTCGGAACGGTAGAATCCCAGGCCGACTGGCCGGCGTGAGCGACAGGCGCTGCCGTTTCCGGGCCAATCGCGATGGCAACGGCGCCGGTCTCGATATGCGGGACGGCTTCGACCAGCTCGCGGGTATAGGCCGTTTGAGGATTATCGAACATGGCGCGGCTTTCGCCCTGCTCGACAATGCGGCCATTCTGCAACACGATCGTCCGATCGCACATCATGCGAACGACGTTGAGGTCGTGGCTGACAAAGAGGAAAGCGAGGTCATCCTCGCGCCTCAGGCGGTCGAGCAGTTGCAGCACCACTGCCTGCACCGAGACATCGAGCGCCGCCGTCGGCTCATCAAGCACCAGCAGGCGCGGCCGGCAAGCGATGGCGCGGGCGATGCCGACGCGGGCCTTCTGGCCGCCCGAGAGTTGATGCGGGAAGCGCGTCAGCAATTCGCTTCCCAGTCCGACTCGCTCTGCGCACTCCTCCACCCGCTGCCGCAGCGCATCGCCCGGGCGCATACCGCCCAGCCGCAGCAGCGGATGCGCGATGCAGTCGAAGGCGGTAAAGCGCGGGTTGAGACTGTCGTTCGGATCCTGAAAGACGATCTGGATATCCTTGCGAAACGGCGACCGGTGGAAGTCGCGCGCCGGGATATGGCCGATCGATTGTCCCTCGAACACGATCTCCCCCTCGCTCGGGTCGATCAACCGGCAGATCATGCGCGAGGTGGTGCTCTTGCCGGAGCCGGATTCGCCGACCAGGCCGACGCTCTCGCCGGCGCCTATCGCCATCGAGAATTCCGCTACCGCGGCCGAGCCCTGATCGAAACGCTTCCCGAGTTTCTGCACCTCAAGCAACGGGGGCGTGCCCGGCGCAGGCGGCGGTCTCGGCGCAACTCTTGTCGCAACGTATCGCCCTCGCTCCTCTTCCGTCACCAGGTCCGCGATACGGGAACTCGCCGTGGGTGAAGCCGCCACAAGGCGCCTGGTGTAGGGGTGCTGCGGCGCGCGGAAGAGAACCCGTGGCTCGGCCTCTTCGACAAGGCGCCCCTGCTCCATCACAACGACGCGGCGACAGTAGCGGGCGGCGAGACCGAGATCATGGGTGATCAGGATGGTCGCCATGCCGCGCTCGGCCGCAATGCCGGTCAGAAGATCCATCACGACCTTTTGGGTCGTGACATCAAGCCCGGTCGTCGGCTCGTCGGCGATCAGCAGCGCCGGATTGCAGGAAATCGCCATCGCGATCATCACGCGCTGGCACATGCCGCCGGAGAGTTCATGCGGATAGGCCGACAAGCGCTTTTCGGGATCGCGAATCTGCACAGCGCGCAAAAGCTCCAGCGCCTCGGCGCGCGCTTCGGCTCGCGAAATTCGCTTGTGGGCCGAGATGGCATCGGCGACCTGATCGCCGACGGCGCGGATCGGATTGAGCGCCGCACGCGGATTCTGGAAAATCATCGCCATCGCGGCCCCATGAAGCGCGCGGAAATCGCTTCCCGATATCCCCGTGATGTCCTGCCCGCGAAACCGGATATGGCCTGCCGTGATCCGCCCGGCCCGATCGAGCAGCCGCGTGATCGCAAAACCGGTGACGGATTTGCCCGAGCCGCTCTCGCCGACGAGGCCAAGCATCTCGCCCTCAGCGAGCGAAAGCGTGACGCCACGCACCGCCTCGACCAGGCCGCGTCGCGTCGAGAAGGTGACGTGCAGGTCGCTCAGTGCCAGCAGCGATTGGGTCATGTTCGCATGCGGGGGTCGAGGATATCGCGGACCCCGTCGCCGAGCAGGTTGAAACACAAGACCGCCAGCATCAGCGCCAGGCCGGGAAAGGCGACCAGCCACCACTTGCCGGTCGAAATGAAGCGCGCTCCCTCCGCAACCATGATGCCCCACTCCGGCGTCGGCGGCTTCACGCCGAGGCCGATAAAGGAAAGTCCGGCGGCATTGAGGATCGCCCAGCCGAGATTGAGCGATATTTGTACCGCCATGGCCGGCAGCACGTTGGGCAGTAGGAAGCGCAGCACCACCGAGACGTGGCTGTCGCCGCAAGCGCGCGCCGCTTCGACCCAGCCGAGATTGCGGCGGACGTTCACTTCGGCCCGCGCGAAGCGGATATAGAACGGCAGATTGATGATGGCGGTTGCGATGACGATGTTCTCGACGCGGTTGCCGAGTGCTGCGACCATCGCCATGGCCAGCACGAAAAGCGGAAACGCCATCAGCACGTCGACGAAGCGACCGACACCGCGATCGAGCTTGCCGCCGGCGTAGCCGCAGAGCGCGCCGATGACGGCGCCGATGGCAAAGGAGATTCCGACCGCCGAGACGGCGATGGCAAGGTCGAGCCTTGCTGCGACGATGAGGCGGCTGAACACGTCGCGGCCGAGTTGATCGGTGCCGGCGATATGTGCAGCGCTCGGCGGCATCAGCGCTTGCGAAACATTCGAGACGATCGGGTCATACGGCACGACCCAGGGCCCCAGGACGGCGACGAGCGTCAGCAGCAGAACGCCGGTGGCGGCAACGGCGGTGAGCGGGTTGCCGCGCAGGATCCAGCCGGCGTGGCGTAGCGTCGCGCCGGTCATCCGATTGTCACCCGCGGATCGGCGATGCCATAGAGAACATCCACGGCCAGATTGACGATCACGAACACGCTCGCCATCAAGAGTACAAAACCCTGCACCGGCGCATAATCGGAAGAAAGCAGTGCGTCGAGCGCATAGGAGGCGACGCCGGGCCAGGAGAACACCTTCTCCACCAGGACATTGGCGCCGAGCATGGTCGAGAACACGATGCCGGCGATGGTGATGACCGGCAGGATGGCGTTGCGCAGCGCATAGGTGACGACGATGCGCCACCCGGGCAGGCCGACGGATCGGGCGGTGCGCACGAAATCGCTGCCAAGCGACACCAGCATCGAGGCGCGGGTGATGCGCGCCAGCGGCGCCACCACGAACAGCGCCATGGTCAGCGCCGGGAGGATCAGTTGCCTGAAGGCGGCCCACCATCCCTCGAAATCGCCGGCTAGCAGGAAGTCGATCAACAGGAAGCCGGTCCGCGACGGCGGCAGCGACGCAAAGATATCGACCCGGCCGGTCGGGTCGGGCGCAAGCCCGAGCAGGTAATAGAAGACATAGATCAGCAGCAAGCCCGACACGAAAGTCGGGACGCAGACGCCGAGCGCGCAGAACAGGCGCACACCGTGATCGATCACGGAACCGGATTTCAGCGCCGCCAGCACACCGAGCGGTACCGCCGACACCAGCGCGATCAGCAATGCGGTGAAGGTGAGTTCGAGCGAGGCCGGCAGCCGCTCTCGCAGGTCTTTCGTGACCAGCTGTCCGGTCATCATCGACCTGCCCAGGTTGCCGCGGCCGACGTCATAGAGGTAAAGCGCCAGTTGTTCCGGCACCGGCTTGTTGAGGCCCATCTGCTTGCGGATGGTCTCGATCTCCTCCTTGCCGGCATTCGGCCCGGAGGCGAAGAATACCGCGGGATCCCCCGGCAGCACCCGCATCAACAGAAAGGTGAACACGAGCACGCCAAACAGCGCCGGCAGCGAGGACAGGAACCGCCTGCCCGCCCGTATCATGGTTGCGCCAAAAGCCGCCATCATGCCGACCGGTTATTTGCGACTGAGATCGCGGTAATCCACCTGACGATGAAACTGATAGGTGTAGCCTTCGATCGAGGGCGCCATCACCGCGTCCTGGCTCGGTTGCCACAGCGGTATCTGCGGCATCTCACTGAAATGGATGGCGTTGAGCTTCCTGCCGTCTTCCTCGTATTTGATCTTGTCAGGTTCGAAACGGGCTTCCTGCGCGATCGCCACCAATTCTGGATCGTCGATCGATGAGTAGTTCCAGCGCTGATTGCCGGTGTAGAAATTGCGGTAGAAATAATCGGTCGAGGGTAGCCAGGCGACGATGCCCTCGGTGAAAAAGGGAAGCTTTTTCTCATTGATCTGCGTCGACATCTGCGCATCCGGCAGCTTCTGGATATCGACCTTGATGCCGATCTTGGCGAGAGATTCCTTGACCAACGCAGCCATCGGTTCGGCGGTCGACGCCTGGCCGACATTGAAGCTGAACGTGGTCGAGAAGCCGTCCGGGAGGCCTGCCGCCTTCAGGTAGTCTTTGGCCTTCTCAAGGTCGAGCTTTACCGGCTGCGGAATCGGATAGGCCCCGCTCGATGGCTTGCCATCCGCCCAGGTCGCCCCGAACAGCGGCGACCCGCGGCTGAAGAGTGCTGCCTTGAACATGTCGTCATAGGGTAGCGCAAAAGCGATGGCACGGCGCACGTTGACGTTGTCGAAGGGCGGAATCTGGTTGTTCATCGAAACGAAGGTGACGGAATTGTATTGTGGCGTCGAGATCACCTTGAGCTTGCCCTTGGCCTCGAGAGACTGGATGTCACTGGCCTGCAGATCGACGACGATATCGGCGTCGCCACGCTCGACCAGGTTGGCGCGGGTCGCCGGCTCCGGCACCGACTGTATGATGATCCGCTTGAAGAACGCTGCCTTGTCGGCGGTACCGCGATTCCAGGCCTCGTTGCGCGTCATGGTCACCTGTTCGCCCGGCTTGAAGGTTTCGATCACATAGGCGCCGCTGCCGGCCATATGTTCCTTCAGCCACGCCGTCGCCCAGGGGTCATCGGCCGTCGCATGTTCCTTGGCGAGTTTGGAGTTGATGATGATGGGATAGACGGTCGCAAGATTCGGCAGGGCAAGCTTGTCCGGCTTCGGCAGCGTCACTTCGAAGGTCAAGGGATCGATCACCCTGAACTGGTCGGCGCTGGTCATCGAACCCGTGAGCAGCTGCGCCTTGCCGAGGACCGGCGCCGTGACCACCCGGTCAAGCGACCATTTGACGTCTTCCGCGGTGACCGGCGTACCGTCCTGGAACTTGGCGTCCTTGCGCAGGTGAAAAATGATCTTCATGCCGTCCGGGCTGACGTCGTAGGTTTCCGCGAGTTCGCCCGTTATCTTGTCGAGATCAAACACCCATTTGCCGTTGAGCTGCTTGCGGCCGAAGGAAACCAGCCGGTCATAGGTGCTGAGACTGACCGCAAAGGATTCGCGGGTGGAACCGGGAATATTCGGATCAAGCGTATTGACGGATGCTCCGGTCACGTAGCGCAGCGTTTCGGCGCGCGTTTGCGCCTGCGCCGATCCGGCAGCCAGTGAAAGCGCGATCGAGACAACCACTGAAAGCAGAGGCTTGGATCCTGTAACGGACATCGATCCTGTTCCCTATTTTGGTTTATTTTCCCAGAACACCAATTCGAAGCAAGGGATATGCCAACCTGCAACGCCGGTAATGCCAATCCCGGCAGGTACGCGCCAACCACCCCAACGCCTGACGATACACCGTTCAATGCCCCTCGCCCATGGCCGGTCTTTGCCACTCGACGACCGCCTGAGGCGCGTCATAGCGAGCGCATCAGCCCAAAGGCCGTCGCGAGGCCCGACTGCCCGGCGCCGACCACAAGTACGTCCAGGGCCGACCCACCATCCAGCGCCTGCCTCGGCACAAGCCACTTCGCATCCGGATGCGCGGTCCCGGCGAGGTCGGCGCAAACCTGGGCTTCGAGAGCTGTAAGGGCGCTGTTCATGCCGCGAGCCAACCGCCATCCACCACCATCACGGTGCCTGTCGTAAAGGAAGACGCATCGCTGGCAAGATAGAGCGCGGCCTCCGCCACCTCGTCGGCGTTGCCAAATCGCCTCATGGCGTGCCGATTGCGGGACGCTTCACGCACCGGTTCAGGGTCCGCGTAACGGGCAAAACTGCGCCGCAGCATCGGCGTGTCGATGGCGCCCGGCGCGATCGTATTGACGCGTATGCCGTCAGTAGCAAAATCGAGCGCCATCGTCTTGCTCAGGCTGACGATCGCGCCCTTGGCGGCGATGTAGGCACTGTTGTTCCTGCCGCCGGCGATCGCCAGTTGCGAAGCGAGCGTGATGATCGAGCCGGAGCCCTGCCGCTGCATCTCGGGCACGGCAGCGCGCGACCAAAGCCATGTGCCGCCGACATTGGTGCGGAACACCGCGTCCCAATCGGCGGGATCGGTCGTCAGCACTGTACCGCCGCAGGAAAAGCCCGCAGCGGTCATCAGCACGTCGAGCCGGCCGCGCCGCGCCATGATATCGCCAACCGCAATTGGCGCGAAACCGGCCGCGCCGACATCGCCGACATGCGCCGACGCTTCACCGTTCGCGCCTTCGATGGCGGCCAGCGTTTGCTGCAACCCCTCGGCATCGCGATCAACCAGCGCAACAAATGCGCCCTCTTGCGCAAACATCAACGCGCTGGCGCGGCCGATGCCGGACGCGGCCCCGGTTACGATCGCCGTCCGCCCTTTCAGTCGCATGTCGGGTCCTCTCGATGCCGTTGCCACCAAGCGTTCAGATCGGCCGCCGAATCGGCGCAGCCGAACCGCGCGCGCCAGCCGAACTCCTGCGCCAGGCGGGAGATCGAAAGCGGCGCACGGTCGACGGGACCATGCAGGTCGACGGTCGGCGCTTCGCCGGCTTCGGCCAGCCGGCAAACGAAGCCTGGATGCAGCGCGGCCAACTCCTGGCCCCATTGCAGCGCCGACCATTCCACGCCGGTTGAAATGTTATAAAGCCGATGCCTGGGCTTTGCGGCCTCGATCAGCAAGGTCACGGCTTCCGCGACATCCGGCCCATAGATCCAGTCCCTGACGCCCGGGCGCGGCAGAACGGCATCGCGCCCCTCTTGCATGGCGGCCAAAATCTGCGCCTGTGCGCTTGGCGTGTCACGCACGTCGTTGGTCCGCTCCCAGGGCCCGAACACGGCGCTCAGCCGCACGCTGATGATCTCATACTGCCAGAGTGCGGCCAGACGGGCCGCAACTTTCTCGGAGGCGAATTTGGTGATGGCGTAAAGCGAAACCGGATCGCAGGCCGTCTCTTCCTCCAGCGGCATGTTCCGGAATGCATTGGTACCATAGGCTGCGCCACTCGACAGGTTGATGATGCGTACAACGCCGTTAGCCCGCGCCGCGGTCAGGATCGGCAACTGGGCCAGCAGGTTCACGCGCAAAATGGTCTCGGGATCGGCCGCATCGCGCTCCGGACCGGCGGTCACCGCGGCGCCGAGAATGATCGCCTGGTAACCCGCGGCGATTACCTGTTCCACGGCCTGGCGATCGGTGACGTCGCCCTGGACGGCGGTCAGTCGATCGACATGGGGAGCAAAAATTTTCCGCGCGGCGGGCGGCAGGGCCGCGCGGTCGAACAATGTGACTGCATGGCCTCGCGCCAGCAGTGTCGTGGCGATATTGAGACCAACGAAACCGGCGCCGCCGAAGATCAAGATTCTCATTTCTCAATCCGAACACATCGTGGCGCTCACAGCAGCCTCGCACCGAAATTCTGTTCCGGATCCATATCCGACACCAGACGTCCGGTTGGTTTCGCCGCCTCGCCTCCGCTACGTGCCAGGAAGCGGCCGGAGCCTGCTTCGACCGAGCGCTTGCCGTCCGCCACGATGACGCGCCCGCGCGATAGCACGGTGACCGGCCAGCCACGCAGCTTGCGGCCGGCGAAAGGGGTGTAGCCGGCGAGATCGTGCATCATGGCGTCGCTCAGCGTGACCTCGCGCTGCGGGTCCCAGATCGCGATATCCGCATCGGCGCCGACGGCGATCGAGCCCTTGCGCGGATGCAGGTTGTAGATCTTTGCCGGCGCGGTCGCGGTCAGTTCGACGAATTTTTCAAGCCCCAGGCGACCCCTGGAAACCATGGCGTCGAACAGCAGCGGCAAACGTACTTCCAGGCCCGGCAGACCGTTCGCGATCTGCTTGAAAGTAGCATTGGGGCCAGCGCGCAATTTGCCGCTTTCGTCGAACCGATACGGCGCGTGATCGGACGAAACGGTCTGCAGATCGCCGAGCGCAAGCGCCTGCCACAGCGCCTCCTGATCGGAGGCCCGGCGCGGCGGCGGGCTGCACATCCATTTGGCGCCTTCGATGCCCGGCCTGTCGAGATCGTCGGCGGCGAGAAAAAGATATTGCGGACAGGTTTCGGCGTAGACCTTCAGGCCCTGCCCGCGCGCGTCGCGGATCACCTTGGCGCCTTCCGCCGTCGACACGTGAAAGATCATGATCGGCTGATCGAGCAGCGCGGCCATGCCGATCAGCCGGTTGAAGGCTTCGGCCTCCGAAATCCGCGCATGACTGATGGCGTGATATTTGGGATCGGTATAGCCGCGCGCGATCAGCCGCTTGACCATCCAGGAGATCATGCCGTGGTTCTCGGCATGGGCACAGAGCAGCGCGCCGCCGTCGCGCGCCGCCAACAGAATGTCGAGCAGCGGTTCGTCCTCGATCTTCAGCCGGTCATAGGTCATGAATATCTTGATCGAGCCATGGCCCTGCCGGATCAGCGCCGGCAGATCCGTCTCCAGGGTCTCCCTGGTCGGATCGGCGATGATCATGTGAAAGGCATAGTCGATGACCGCGCCGCGTCTTGCGAGTGCATGATAGTCCTCGAGCACCTGCGGCAGCTTCATGCCGACATGTTGAGCCGCGAACGAAATCACGGTGGTGGTCCCGCCGAAGGCTGCCGAGACGGTGGCGCTCTCGAACGTATCGGCGTTCATGATGCCTGCGGCCGAAAGCTGCTCGATATGGGCATGGCTGTCGACACCGCCCGGAAGAACCAGCTTGCCGCGCGCATCGATCTCGCGCCGCCCGCCCGGCAGGCCGCGGCCGATGGCGACGATGGTCTCACCGGAAACGGCGACATCGGCCTCAAACGTGTCGCTCACGGTCGCGACACGTCCGCCGCGGATCACGAGGTCATAAGCAGGCTCGGTCATGCCAAACTCCCAACTAAACTACCAAGTCTTGTTGCCCCGCATGGAAGCACAGATAGTGACTTTGCGCTCCATTGCGTTTAGGGAACAGACAGCGGATCATGCGTCACTGGATGGCACGGTGATTGCTTAGTCCGCAGGAAAACCCGATGTCCCGGCCGCGCATTCTCGTCATCAATCCCAATTCCAACCGCCTCGTCACGCAGGGGCTGGAGGACGCCTTGAAGCCGCTCGGCTTTGAGGGCGGACCGGAGATCGTCTGCGAGACGCTGGCGGATGGGCCTTACGGTATCGAGAGCGAGGCCGATGTCGACAGCGTGGCGATGCCGCTGCGCCGCCGCATCGAGAGCGACAACCATTCGGCAGCCTTCGTTATCGCCTGCTACAGTGATCCCGGCCTGCACCTCTGCCGCGAAGGAACGGATCGACCGGTATTCGGCATCGCCGAATGCGGCGTGCTTACGGCGCTGGCGCGCGCGGAAACCTTCGGCGTCATTGCGACCGCGCAGCGCTCGATACGCCGGCATATCCGCTATCTCAGGCAGATGGGGTTGATGGATCGGCTGACCGGGGAGCGGCCGCTCAACATGAGCGTGGCCGAGACCGCGTCGGGCGACGGAACGCTCGCCAAAATGATCGAGGTCGGGCGCACCCTGAAGGAGGAAGATGGCGCCGGCGCCATCGTGATGGGCTGCGCCGGCATGGCGCGTCACCGCAGACCGCTGGAGCAGGCACTCGGTATTCCCGTGATCGACCCGACACAGGCGGCCGTGACCATGGCGCTGGGTACGGTGCAGTTCTCCCATCACTGACTTGCGTCGGACGACTCGCCTGCACCGTTGCGAAAGGACATACCGGACATTCACGTTTCCGGAGGCGGCACCGCGCCGGTGCGGCTGGTGATCAGCCCGTAATGCTCGATGCGGCGGTGGCGGGCGAAGTCGAAGATGGTTTTCTTGGCGAACACGGTGGCGTCGAGATCGCAGGGATGAAGCAAAAGCTCGTCCTGTTCGGTCTTGGCCTCGATGACGATTTCACCGTCGGGATCGACGATCAGGCTGCCGCCGATCAACGGAAAGCCATCCTCAACCCCGGCCTTGGCGACGGCAACCACCCATGTCGAATTCTGGTAGGCGCCGGCCTGCACCGACAGCCGATTGTGGAACAGCCGTTTCTCGGGCCCCTCCTTGCTGTTCTGGGAATTGACCGAGGGCGTGTTGTAGCCGAGCAAAACCATCTCGACGCCTTGCAGGCCCATGACGCGATAGGTCTCCGGCCAGCGGCGGTCGTTGCACACCGCCATGCCAAAGATGCCGCCGAGCGCGCGCCACACATTGAAGCCGAGATCGCCGGGTTCGAAGTAGCGTTTCTCCAGGTGCTGGAAGGCGCGTTCGGTATCGAACTCCGAGTGACCCGGCAGATGAACCTTGCGGTATTTTCCGATGATGCGAGCGGATCTGTCGGTCAGGATGCAGGTGTTGAAATGATGTCCGTCCGGCGTCAGTTCGGCATAACCAAAACTCATGGCCATCTGGTATCTCGCGGCCCGCTCGAACAGAGGCATGGTCGCCGCGTTCGGCATCTCCCGCTCAAACCAGCCATCGACCTCGGCCTGATCCTCCATGTACCAGCGCGGAAAGAATGTGGTGAGGGCCAGTTCCGGATAGATGATCAGGTCGGCGCTCGCCGCTTTTGCTTCATCCATCAGCGCTATCATGCGTTTGGCGACGGCTTCGCGGCTATCGGCCCTCTGGATAGGACCCATCTGGGCGGCGGCGACATTAATGACGCGCATAAACAGCTTCCTGGGTGCTTCCAATGAGGCGAGGTTGCATAAATATAACGCAGCTTGCGGGTTTCGTCCTTCGGAGGACGTCGGCCGACCAGAGTCAGCAGTTAGAGTCTTGGTTCATCCAAAGTCAATTCCGGCGAAGGGCCGCCGTGGCGCAGGTCTGTTCTGCATCTCCGATGCTGGCCCATCGGCGGCCATCGGCAGTTTCCTGATAAGATCAAGACCGTCAATTCGCGCAGGCGACATATCCTGACCCGCGCCGTGCGTCGAATATTCGCCACCGCCGCGAATAAGCACGCCGAAAAAGTTAACGGCCGGGACGGCCCAACGGCAGTCGAATTCGAATCGCGGTTGTGTTCGGCCGCGATTTGGCTATAGTGCCGGGTCCGGCCGCGGCCGCGCTACTAATTTTTATCGTTGGTGATCAGGCCCGTCTGCTTAGGCGGGCCGTCGCCATTTGGGGGTCCATGATGACTCGCTCCAATCGGGTTGACCATATTCGTATCACCTCGCACCCGGCGCCGGGTGCCAAGCTCAACTTCCCGATCCGCTGGGGCGCCGCCAGCGCACGCGAACGCGGGCCGGTGATCGGTACTGTGTCGCGCCCGCAAGATCGCAACGTGATCGGCAGCCATGGCGGCTCTTATTCGGTTTATCGTGCGCTCGCCGTGTCGTCGGGCGCACTCGATCCCATCCGTCGTCCGGATCTCACCAACACCCATCCCGCCGCGACGATCGGGCCGTTTCCGCAATGGGCCGATCCGCAGCGGATCGTTTCGCTCGACCCGTGGGGACATCTCGCCGCGGAAAACTTCGCAGCCGAGATCGCCGAAGGCATCGATATCCGTCCGAGTATCGCCGTTACCCGCGCGCGTCTTGACCTGCCGGAACTGCAGGCGGCGATCGAGGCCGGCCGGCTCAAGCAAGATGGCGAGGTCGTTCACAAGAATGGAAGCATCTCCGTGGTCAAGATCGCGATCGACCCGGTTTGGTACCTGCCGGGCCTGGCGGAGCGTTTCGCAACCACCGAAAACAACCTGCGCCGGCAATTGTTCGAACAGACCGCGGGCATGTTTCCGGAACTGGTGACACGGCCCGATCTGCAGGTCTTTCTGCCGCCGATCGGCGGCACCACGGCCTACCTGTTCGGCGACGTCACCAGGCTGCCGGACCACCGCACCAGGATAACCTGCCGCGTGCATGACGAATGCAACGGCTCCGATGTGTTCGGCTCGGACATCTGCACCTGCCGCCCATATCTGCTTCACGGAATCGAGGAATGCGCGCGCGCGGGACAGACCGGCGGCCTCGGCATCATCATCTACAATCGCAAAGAGGGTCGCGCACTCGGCGAAGTCACAAAATTCCTGGTCTACAACGCACGCAAGCGCCAGGAAGGCGGCGATGCCGCGGCCCAGTATTTCGAGCGTACCGAATGTGTCGCCGGCGTGCAGGATGCCCGATTCCAGCAATTGATGCCGGATGTGGTGCACTGGCTCGGCCTAAAGCGCATCGACCGCTTCGTTTCCATGAGCGACATGAAGCACGATGCGCTGACCAGCCAGGGCATCGAAATCGTCGAACGCGTGCCAATTCCCGACGATCTTGTGCCCGCCGACGCGCATGTGGAAATCGCGGCAAAGAAGGCCGCCGGTTACTACACGCCGGAGCCGCAGCAGGACCCGATCAGCCCGGTTGGCCGCCCGCTCGAAACATAGAGAGCGCGGCAGTGTCCCTTGCAAATCCGGAGACGTCGGCCGCTTTATCACTGTTGAGTGCCAGGGCGGTTCGCGAGCGCGCGCACCGCATGCTCGCGATCGGCCTTGAAGGCAGGCTTCCGAACTTCCGTATCGACCTCGATCGCATGGACTCTGCGGTCGAACTGGTGCTCAAGACAACGCGCAAGGCCTATCCCTCGCTCGATGTGCCGTTTCATTCACGCTGGCGGCATTTTGTGACGAACGGGGACAATCGCTGGGCGACCATGGCTGAGCGGACCAGTTGGCCCGATCGCGCAGCCCGTGCGCGTGCCGAATTCGATCTGGCCATCGTCAGCGTCTTCCTCGACGCCGGCGCCGGTCCATCGTGGCGCTACCGCGATCCGATCACCGGATCAACGGTCGGACGTTCGGAGGGGTTGGGACTGGCGAGCCTTGCGATGTTCGCTGCCGGCGCGTTCTCGGCTGATCCGCATCATCCCTTGCGGGTCGATGCCGGCGTGCTTGCAAATATTTCCGTTGCGAACCTCGAGCACGGCCTGCAGGTCTCGGACGTCAATCCGCTGGTTGGCATTGCAGGCCGCGCCGAACTGTTACGCCGCCTCGGCGCGCTGGTGGCCTCGAAGCCGGACGTGTTCGCCAGCCGCGACACACCGCGCCCCGGCGGCCTGTTCGATCGACTTGCTCTGCTGGCAGATGGCGTGGAGCTACCCGCCCCGACGATTCTGGCCGAACTGCTGCAACAGCTCGGGCCGATCTGGCCATCGCGGCTGACGCTGGGCGGGATCGCGCTCGGCGACTGCTGGAAGCATTCCTCGCTGACGAGCGCGGATGCGACCAGCGGCCTGATGCCGCTGCACAAGCTCTCGCAATGGCTGGCCTATTCGCTGATCGAGCCGCTGCAAACCGCCGGCATCCGCGTGACCGATATCGACGGCCTCACCGGGCTGGCCGAATATCGCAACGGCGGACTGTTCGTCGATACCGGCGTGCTCAGGTTTCGCGATTTTGAAGCTGCGCAGCGGGCGCACGAGGTGGCCTCGTCGCTGGTGGTTGAATGGCGCGCGCTGACGGTAGCGCTGCTCGACGGCCTCGCCGATTCCGTGCGGAAACGGCTTGGGCTCGACGCCACCTCGATGCCGCTGGCGAAAGTTCTCGAGGGCGGGACCTGGGCCGCAGGCCGGTTGCTGGCACGCGAACGCCGCGCTGATGCTTCGCCTCCCGTAAAAGTCATCAGCGACGGCACCGTATTCTAGCAACAGGGATCAGCATCATGGACGGCGTCACGATCGTTAGTCATCCGCTGGTGCAGCACAAGCTGACGCTGCTGCGCAAGAAGGACATTTCGACCAAGTCGTTTCGCGAACTCCTCAAGGAGATCGGGATGCTGCTGTGCTACGAAGTCACCCGTGATCTGCCGCTCGCAGATATCGAAATCGAAACCCCGCTCGCGCACATGAAGTCGCCGCAGATCGCGGGCAAGAAACTCGTGTTCGCGCCGGTGCTTCGTGCCGGCGTGACCTTTGCGGAAGGCATGCTCGATCTGGTCCCGACCGCACGGATCGCCCATATCGGTCTTTACCGCGAACCGGAAACCTTCGTTGCCGTGGAATATTTCTTCAAGGCGCCGAGCGATCTGCACGAGCGTCTGGTGATTGTAATCTCCCCGGTGCTGGCAACGGCGAACTCCGCCGTCGCCGCGGTCGACCGGCTGAAGGAGCGCGGCGCGAACGACATTCGACTGGTATGCCTGATCGGCGCACCGGAAGGTGTCGAGCGCATGCGTGGCATTCACCCGGACGTTCCGATCTGGCTCGCGGCGATCGACAAAGGGTTGGACGAAAACGCCTACATTTTGCCAGGTCTCGGCGACGCCGGCGACCGTGCCTATGGCACCAGGTAGCCTGACGCTTGGCAGTCGCAGAACGCCCTATCGACCGCTGCAGTCGGCGGAACCCCCTTTCGATACGAGATTTGCAGGCGCGGGCACCGACAAAATCCAGCAGCAACCCGGCTGCTCAAACATTCGTAATATCGTGAACTGGCGCGGCAAGGGCCGCAATCTCATTCAGGCGTTTAAGCAGGCGTGGGCCTGTATTCCGAGGCAAGTCAATGGCTGACATCTCCGAGTTTTCGATAGTCACCTACGAGCGAAAACCAGGGCGCTGGCGCGCGGCCATTACCCCGACGGGTGGCGGAATGGGCGTCGGGGTCGATAAGGTGCGTAGCGTCGTGACGCCAGATGACTACGCGTCCGAGTCAGAAGCTCAGCTTGCAGCCCAGAAATTCATCAAACTGGCTTGATGCATACAAGGCACTTTGGCCGCCTACATAATACTCTTGAGCAACTCGATGGCTTGAGCTTCAATAGCACGTCAGGTCCTTGGCGAGCCACCTAGCTCCTTTAGCCGTTTGCCATCTTTCCTGCACATCCCTGTCGGTTGCAACCGGCAGGGATTTGCTTTTGGAGCGACGGCGCACATTCTCGTGTCATCCAATAACAGCAGCGTCGCTCATGTCGCGCTGCGACGCGCCACTCCGCAGCGTATTGGAAAGAACGTCAGCGCCGCCCGTCACGGTTATTCCGCGTTGTGCCAATTCCTTCTCGCCCACGCGATGACCCGGCCCAACGTGATTGCCTTCAAAAACCTTGCCGAGTAACGGCGCTTGCGCGTCATGAACTAATACCGATTGAAGCAAATCATGACGCGATCGTTCTCAGGCGCGAGCGGTACTACCAATTGCGCCATTCCATTGGTGCGAATAAGTTTGCTTGTATGCAAATGAATAATCCACCTTGATCCCGGCATCAAGGCGCGCGCAAAATGCCCTCGGCACGAAGACGCCGAACGAGAAGGAAGATCCATGGCTCACGATGAACCGCAGGCCGCCGGCGCGACCAGGCTGGTAATCCGCAATATCGGCCTGCTGTTGAGCGGTGCGCTGGAGAAGCCGATCCTCGACGCCGACACGATCGTGACCGAGAACGGCAAGATCAGGGCCATCGGCCGCGCCAAGGATGTCGACGCCGAGGGCGCGACGACTATTGTCGACGCCAACGGCACCACCGTCACACCGGGCCTGATCGACAGCCATGTGCATCCCGTCGCGGGCGACTGGACGCCGCGGCAAAACCAGATCGGCTGGATCGACAGCTATCTGCACGGCGGCGTCACCACCATGATCTCCGCGGGCGAGGTCCATATGCCCGGTCGCCCGCGCGACGTCGTCGGCCTCAAGGCGATGGCCGTTTTTGCACAGCGCGCTTTCTGGACGCTGCGCCCCGGCGGCGTGAAGGTTCATGCCGGCGCGCCCGTCATCGAAACCGAAATGGTCGAGGAAGACTTCAAGGAACTCGCCGCGGCCGGCGTCAAGCTGCTCGGCGAGGTCGGCCTCGGCGGTGTCAAGGATGGTCCCACCGCCCGCAAGATGGTGGGATGGGCGCGCAAATACGGCATCCAGAGCACGATCCACACCGGTGGCCCGTCGATCCCCGGCTCCGGCCTGATCGACAAGGACGTGGTACTGGAGGCCGATACCGACGTGATCGGCCACATCAACGGCGGTCACACCGCCCTGCCCGACGACCAGATCCGCTGCATCTGCGAGGGCTGCAAGCGTGGCCTTGAACTCGTCCACAACGGCAATGAGCGTTCAGCGCTCTATACGCTGCGGATCGCGCGCGAAATGGGCGACCTCAATCGCGTCATCCTCGGCACTGATGCGCCGGCGGGTTCCGGCGTGCAGCCGCTCGGGATCTTGCGCATGGTGTCGCTGTTGTCGTCGCTCGGCGAGGTGCCGGCTGAAATCGCGTTCTGCTTCGCGACCGGCAATACCGCCAGGATGCGGGCGCTGGACTGCGGCCTCATCGAGGTCGGGCGCTCGGCCGACTTCGTCATCATGGACAGGGCGCAGCATTCCGCCGGCAACACCATCCTCGACAGCGTACGACTCGGCGACCTCCCGGGCATCGGCATGACCATCATCGACGGCATCGTACGTACGCAACGAAGCCGCAACACGCCCCCGGCAACCAAAGTGCCGATGGTGGTCGGGCATTAGGTCCGGCAGATCACCGCAACTTGCTCAGCAGCGCGACCAGCGTCTCGCGCTCCCGCGCATCGAGCGGCGCGAGCGTTTCCTTCGTGATCGCGTGCGCATTCGGAATGGCCTTTTCCGCCAGCTGCCGACCCGCGCGCGTCAGACTAACGAGCAGGCGGCGGCCGTCTTCGGGATCGGGGCCGGTCTCGGTCAGCCCGCGGGCGGTAAGCCGGTCGATAACGCCCTTGATGGTGGCGACATCCATCGCGGTCAGCCGGCCGAGCTGGTTCTGCGAGCAAGGCCCGGTCTCGGTAAGTTTTGCCAAAGCCGCCCATTGCGTCGGCGTCAGGTTGATGCCGATTTCCCGCGCGAAGATGGTGGCGTGACGCTGCCACACCTGGCGCAGGATGAAGCCGATCTGCTCCTCCAGGAAATAGGCCGGCCGCGAAGGCTTGACGCTTCGCCTGGCCGAAACAGCTCTGGTCATTTGCGTCCCCCGCCCCTGTTTCCTGGCGCCGATATCACAGCGCCAAATGCGCGTCGCGAATGTCCGGACGCGCGTCAAGCTCGCTCATGGTGCCGCTGAAGCAGATGCGGCCGCGCTCGATGATATAGGCACGGTCGCAAATCAGCCTCGCGAAATGCAAATTCTGTTCGGAGACGATCATGCTGACGCCTTCCTTCTTCATGGTCAGGATCGCGTCGACCATCTGCTCCACGATCTTGGGCGACAATCCTTCCGACGGCTCGTCGAGCAGCACCAGCGAAGGGTTGCCCATCAAAGTCCGGGCGATCGTCAGCATCTGTTGTTCGCCCCCGCTCATGCGTCCGCCGGCGCGGCCGCGCATCTCGCCAAGGTTCGGGAACAGGGCAAACAATTTCTCCCTGGTCCAGTGCGGCGTATTCGGCCGGATCGGCTGACGGCCGACCGCCAGATTTTCGTCGACCGTCAAGTCCGTAAAGATGCGGCGTTCCTCCGGCACGTAGCCGAGGCCACGGCTTGCGATCACATGGGTCGGCTGATCCGAGACATCCTTGCCTTCGAAGACGATCCGGCCGGTGCGCTGCTCGACCAGGCCGACGATGGAACGAAAGGTGGTGGACTTGCCGGCGCCGTTGCGTCCGAGCAGCGCCACCACCTCGCTTTCGCCGACCTCGATCGCAATATCGAACAGGATATGCGCAGGACCGTAATAGCTGTTCAACCCGTCGACGGAGAGCTTCATGCGCCCGCTCCCTCACGGTGGCGGGCGTCGTAAACCAGGCCATCACCGAGATAGATCGCACGCACTTGCGGGTTGCTCCGCACTTGTTCGGGAGACCCCTCCGCGATCAAGCTGCCGCGATTGAGCACCAGGATGCGGTCGGCGTGCTCGAACACCACGTCCATGTCGTGCTCGGTAAAGAGCACGCCGATCGCCTGTTCGCGGGCGATGCCTGCGGTGAGGCGCATCAGCTCGATCCGCTCGCGCGGCGCCATGCCGGCGGTGGGCTCGTCCATCAGCAGCAGCTTTGGCTGATTGGCGAACGCGATGGCGAGCTCAAGCCGCTTGAGATCGCCATAGGCGAGTTCGCCGCATGGCCGCTCGGCATAGCCGCCCATGCCGACGAGCTCCAGCAAGCGACTGGCCTCGTCTCGCGCGAAGCGTGGCGCCGACGTCCAGAGATTGAACGACCGGCTGTGAAACGACAGCAATGCGACCTGGACATTCTCGCGCACCGTCATGGTCGGGAATGTCGCGGTGATCTGGAATGTGCGCCCGACGCCGAGACGCCAGGTTGCCCGCGGCCTCTTGCCGGTGGTGTCCTGACCGAGCAGGTGGATCCGGCCTGAACTTGGCGTGGTCTGGCCGTTGAGCATATCGAAGCACGTGCTCTTGCCGGCGCCATTGGGACCAATCAGCGCCAGGATTTCGCCAGCCTGCAACGCAAAGGACACGCCGCGCACGGCATGGACTCCGCCATAGGATTTGCTCAAGCCTTCGACCGACAACAGTGTGGGCGCGGTGCTCATTCGGCGGTCTCGATCCCTGACGTGACAAGGGCGGAATCAGGGGCTGGCTTGGGCGATCGAGGCCGACGGCGATTTCGGAGCGTCTGCAGCGTCCCGACGATGCCCTTGGGGAAGGCGACCACGATCACAACGATGAACGCGCCGAGCACCAGCTTGGACAGGTCGGTCTGGCTCACCAGCCAGATCGACAACGCCTTGTAGACGATGGCGCCGACGACCGCGCCGGAGACGGTCTCGACGCCGCCGAGCAGCACCATGACCAGCGCATCGACCGAAAGCGAGATGCCGAGATCGTCGGGAAACACGCTGCCCTTGAGATAGGCGAACATCGCGCCGGCGATTCCGGCGAAGGTGCCGGCGATCATGAAGGCGGTCCACTGGATGCGCTTGCCGTCGATGCCGATCGCCTCACCGCGCAGCGGCGAGTCGCGCGTGGCGCGCAGCGCGTAGCCGAAAGGCGAAAATACGATGATGCGAAGCGCCGCGACTGAAAGCGCCGCCACGCCGATCGACAGCCAGTAGAAATGCGATGGGCTCGCCGCCCACTTCTCGGGCCATACGCCCAGGATACCGTTGTCGCCGCCGGTCACCTCCACCCATTGGAACGCAATCGACCAGACGATCTGCGCGAAGGCCAGCGTCAGCATCGCAAAATACACGCCGGACAATTGCACGGCGAAGAACCCGAACAGGATGGCGCCCGCGAGCCCCAGCAGCGGGCCGAGCAACAGGCAAACGATCATCGGCAGGCCGGCGAGCTTGGCGAGCAGCGCAACGCCATAGGCGCCGAGCCCGAAATAGGCAGCATGGCCGAACGAGGCGAGGCCGCCGGCCGACATCAGGAAATGCAGGCTGGCGGCAAAGATCACGAAGATGGCGGTCTCGGAGCCGACGGTGAGCGCGTAATTGCCACCGATCAACGGCAACGCCGCGGCTAGCGCCAGCGCGGCGATCGCCGCCAGGCGCTGATTGGAGCTCAGCGGCCGCCACGGATTTACCGTAAGCCCCGGCGTGCGACGCGCGGCGGCCTCCGGCTTGCCGAACAGACCCCACGGCCGAACGATCAGGACGGCCGCCATCACCAGAAACACCAGGATAATGGAGATCTTCGGAAAGATCAGGATGCCGAAGGCGTTGAGTTCGGAGACCAGTACGGCTGCGACAAAGGCGCCGACGATGCTGCCGAGTCCGCCGATCACCACCACCACGAAGACGTCGACGATGATGCGCAAGTCAAGCGCATGATGCACCGCATCGCGCGGAATCTGCAGCGCGCCGCCGAGCGCCGCCAGGAAGACGCCAAGCGCGAACACGCTGGTGAACAGCCATTTCTGATTGACGCCCAGCGCCGCCACCATGTCGCGGTCCTGTGTCGCGGCGCGCACCAGCACGCCCCAGCGCGTGCGGCGGAACATCAGCCACAGCAAGCCGAGCACCACCGGGCTGAGCACAATCAGGAACAGGTCGTAGCTCGGAACGTTCTGGCCGAAGAAATCGACCGCGCCCTTGAAACCGGGCGCGCGGCGGCCGAGCAGGTCGCTCGGTCCCCAGATCAGCACCACGAGATCCTCGACCATCAGGGTCAGGCCGAAGGTCGCGAGCAGCTGAAACAATTCGGGCGCGTGATAGATCCGTCGCAGCAGCAGCATTTCGACCAGCACGCCGAGTACCGCAACGATCAAGGCGGCGGCGACGATGCCGCCCCAGAATCCGATGGCGCCGGAAAATCGCTCGGTCAGCGTGAACGCCACATAGGCGCCGAGCATGTAGAACGCGCCATGCGCGAAATTGACGATGCGCGTCACGCCGAAAATGATCGACAGCCCGGAGGCCACCAGGAACAGCGACGCGGCGCTGGCAAGACCGGTCAGGAACTGAACGACATAGAATGCCATCGGCGGTCCGGTTCACAATGCTCCTCGGAATGAGGCCCTCTTTCACCTCTCCCCGCGTGCCGGTCGGATCGCGTCAGCGATCCGGGTGAGGGGGACTCTCCACGAGTCGAACTCGTCGAGAGAGCCCCTCACCCCAACCCTCTAAGAGCGAGCTTCGCTCGTCTCGACCGTGAAGAACGGGGAGAGGGAGCGCCTCACTCCTTCGGGCGCATTTTTTCGACTTCGGCGTCGCTCGGCAGATAATCGGCGCCCTTGCGATAGGCGGTGTCGACCATAATGCCCTTGCCGTCCTTCAGCGCGGTCTTGCCGGTGAATGCGCCGAGCGTCGACTGGTGGTCGATCTTGCGGAAGGTGATCTCGCCGAACGGCGACGGCACCGACAACCCTTCCGCCGCGGCGATCAGTTTTTCCGGATCGTCGGAATTGGCCTTGGCGAGGATCGCCGCGGCCGACTTGATCGTCTCGTAGCCGACGATCGAGCCGAGCCTTGGATAGTCGTTGTACTTGGCTTGATAGGCCTTCAGGAACGCATCGTGCTCGGCCGTCTTGATGCTGTACCAGGGATAGCCGGTAACGATCCAGCCCTCCGGCGTCTCTTCCTTCAGCGGATCGAGATATTCCGGTTCGCCGGTGAGGAACGAAACCACCGCACGATCCTTGAACAGACCACGGGTGTTGCCTTCGCGCACGAATTTCACGAGATCGGCGCCGAAGGTGACATTGAGGATCGCCTCCGGATTGGCGGCGGCGAGCGCCTGCACCACCGGACCCGCATCGATCTTGCCGAACGGCGGCCATTGCTCGTCGACCCACTGGATGTCGGGGCGCTTTTCCGACATCAGTTTCTTGAACACGCCAACCGCCGACTGGCCGTATTCGTAATTCGGCGCAATCGTCGCCCAGCGCTTGGCCGGCAGTTTGGCGGCCTCTTCCGCCAGCATCGCGGCCTGCATGTAGTTGGAAGGGCGCAGGCGGAAAGTGTAGCGATTGCCCTTGGACCAGGTGATCGCGTCAGTCAGCGGCTCGGCGGCGAGGAAGAACACCTTTTTCTGATTGGCGAAATCGCTGACGGCAAGGCCGATGTTGGAGAGGAACGTGCCCGCCAGCATCGCCACCTTCTCGCTCGACACCAGTTCGTTGGCGGCGGTCTGCGCGTCGGCCGGCTTGCCGCCGTCATCCTTGGAGATGACGACGAGCTTCTTGCCGTTGATGCCGCCAGCGGCGTTGACTTCCTCGACCGCGAGCTGCCAGCCCTTGCGGTAGGGATCGGTGAAGGCCGGCAACAGCGAATAGCTGTTGATCTCGCCGATCTTGATTTCGCTCTGCGCCATGGCGGCATTCGCCATGCCGCCGAACATGATCGCGAGCCCCGCGCCCAGGAAATATCTGCTCCGTCGCATCCCTTACCTCCGCTGTTAGAAGAAATTACCGTAGACCGTCCTCGCCCTTGACTTCCGCGACCGTCAATCCACCGACCCGTGGCAGCGGCCTGCCGCTGTCGGTGACCGCGACCGCCACCATGATCTCGTTGGCACGCGGCGCGTCGTTGATCTGGACTTCCATGCCGTCGAAATGGCTGCGCACGAAGGCCGCATCCTTATGGCCGAGCGGGATATCCAGCGTGGTACCCGGTCCGCTGCGCTTCTTCGACGACGGGATCAGGGCCGCGCCCTTGCCCAGCACCTTGCGCACCGGCGCGCCCATCTTCGGATGCAGGATCGCGGCGGCATGCTCAAGCTCGCCGTTTTCGCCGACCGCCGCCGCCTTGCCGTAGCTGTGCGCCTTCGCGCCGTCGATGCCGAGCGCGGCAACGGCCTTCTTCGAGAGCAGTTCGCCAAGCTCCTCGCCGATCGCGATCAGGGGCGCAAGGTCCTCGACATACCTGCCGGCGAACGGATTTTCGATCACGGCGATGGCTGCCGCGCGCCGGGTCGGCGGCGCGATCGTCCTGCCCATTTCCATATGGGTTTCTTCGACCACCGTGACGATCTTGCGGATTATCGCGCTCATCGTTTTCCGCCCTGCTTTCGAATTTCCTCAGGCATCCACCGTACTCTCTACTTTGCGAAGCGGCGAGCTTGCGTTCATCGTCTCGACGTCTTTCGCCGCCACGACGATCATCCGGCCATTTAGCCGCAAGGCGGCGCCATCGATCAATCCCGCCGCGAGCCATTTTCGCGCGCAAACCGCGCCAGTCTCCAGCGCTTGCTCGACCTCACTGACGGATATTTCTCCGACGCCGCGTGTCACCAGTCGCGCGCCGAGATCGCTGTCGGGCTGCAGTTCGTGCGCGGGGCGGCGGATGATTGCGGGATGTCCGGGCAAATCGACGGCATTGGCAATGACGGTAGCGGCGGCGTCGGCTTGCGACGCCGTCCGCGCCAGCACGGTGACGGCGTCGGCAATCCCGAGCGAAAAACTGCGGCCATGACGCCCGCTGGTCGCAACCCCTCGCGTGGGATCGCCGGCATGGACGATCATGGTCCGCAGCAGGCCGGATACATCCGGCCGTTCCGCCAAGCCCACGGTGAAATATTCTCCACCGGCCAGATGCAGCGCGATGTCGCCGCCATTATTGACATAAGCACGATCGAGCCGCGACCCGCTCACCATCGCGCCCAAAATCTCTTCTGCGACGGAGCCTGCGACCGCCGCCATCGGCGTGATGAAGCCGTCGGCGGCAAACGGCGCTACCGCCTTATGCATGCGGCGCGCGATCACGCCCAGCAGCCGGCAGCGTACGGGATCGGCCGGCTGGCGCAACAGCGGCAGCTCGGCGCAGAGTTCGTCGAGCAGACCTGTAAAGCGCCACGTTGCGGCATCATGGGCGCGACGCACTTCCGTCTCGCTGCCGCGGGCCTCCACGATCAGGTCGATCGGACCGTCCTGCAGATGAAGCCGCCTGCCGTCCGGGAGCAACCTGATCTGCTGCGCCCGTGTCATGCGCGCGGACCCGATAATGGCGGCTGCGAAAGCGTTTGGCGGATTTCGGTATTGTCCTTCAGCGAGGCTAGCGGACGCACGTGATCCATATGACCGCCCAAGGCGGCATAGTCAGACAGTTTCAGGGTGAACTCGATCGGCGCCACCAGTGCCGGCGTCGGAACATAGCCGAATGCGCCGGCCGGCAATCGCGTGACGTCGACCATGAAGGTGATGCCGCCACCCGGCCAGACATACACCGGCGCGCCGCCTGAGGTGACGCGGGTCAACGCCTCCTTGACGGATCGGGTCAGGCGCACCGGATTGTCGGTGACGCCGGCGCGCAATGAGCCGCCCGCTCCGCCCATGAACAGGACGGTGCACAGGGCGGGCTCGCAGTTCTCCTGGATCCGCTCGACCGATGATTTCAGATCGATCGGCATCTCCTTCTCGATTGGCCGCAAGGCTTCGTCGAGGACATAGTAGGCCGCATGTTCGCCCGTGGTGGAGACCATCAGCATGGTCGTTCCCGGGCGCGCTTTCTTCGCATCGAATGGGCCCAGCACCGAAAGCGGATCGGAGATCTTTGTGCCGCCCCATCCGGTGCCGGGCTCGGCGACCTGGAAGTAGCGGCCGGGCGTCGAGCGCCGGCCCTTCATCTTGATCCCGGTGTCGGGAATATCGAGCAGCTTGCCGGCCTGGTGTTCGCTGAGGACGCCTGTGATGTGGTCATCCACGACCACGACTTCATCAACCTTGCCATGCCACTGCTTGGCGAACATGCCGATAGTCGCCGAGCCGCAACCGACCCGCATGCGCTCCTCGGGCACGCCGTTGACGATCGGTGGATAGCCGGCCTGCACCACTACGGTCGCGCCGCCGTCGACCGTCAGCTCCACCGGCTTGCAGTTGCTGAGATCCATCAGCACGTCGCAAGTGACGCGGCCTTCCTTCTTCGAGCCGCCGGTCAGATGATGGACCCCACCGAGAGACAACATCTGTGAGCCGTATTCGCTGGTGGTGACGTGACCCACCGCTTCGCCCTGCGCACGAACCGTCGCGGTCTCCGGACCGAGATAGCGGTCGGTGTCGATCTTCACCTTGACGCCGCAATAGCTGAAGATGCCCTCGGTCACCACGGTCACCATATCGACGCCGTCGATCTCCGAGGAGACGATGAACGGCGCCGGCTTGTAATCCGGATAGGTGGTGCCGGCACCGATCGCCGTGACGAAAATGCTGGGCTCGTGGACGATCTTGCCGTCCCAGTCGCCGCCGGCCTGGAACGGCACCAGCCGTCCGCCATGCGACACCGTCCGCTCCAGCACGATATGCGGATCGACGCGCACCAGTTGGCCGTCGTAATTGGCATAGCGGTCGCAGGCGCCCGCCGCACCCGGCTTGATGTAGCACATCACCGGGCAGGCATCGCAGCGGATCTTGTCGTCGGCGGCGGTCGGTTCGGTCAGCATGAACGAGCTCACAAGCCAGCATCAAACTGTCGGACGGCAAAACGGGTAACGACGTCTCCTGCCGCGACCCGCCGGTATTGTTCGTATACGAACGATGTTGCGCGCCCGACGGAAACCTGTCAAGCGGCGGCCCAGGCGAAAACGCGCCGGTGCCGATTATTGCCGCAGATTGCCTCGCCGGCTTGTTCATAAACAGGGCAGCCAGGTTGGTCGCGGGCCGGCGCGCTTGCACGTTTGCATGTAAACGGTATCTTCGCGGTCGGGTTTGAACCGCGATGTTTTGCAGTGCGACCACCAGGCCGGAACCAGACGCATGACGCAACCCACGATCCGCCTCGCGGTCAACGGCCGGATCCACGACATCAGCGCTGCTCCCGATACCGCATTGCTTTATGTATTGCGCAACGACCTCGAACTGAACGGACCGAAATACGGTTGCGGGCTCGGCGAATGCGGGACCTGCACCGTCCTGATCGACGGCCTCGCCGCGCGCTCCTGCGTGATCCCGATCAGCGGCTGCGTCGGGCGCGACATCGTGACGCTTGAGGGACTTGGCACGCGCGACCGTCCTGATCCGGTGCAGGAAGCTTTCATCGCCGAGCAGGCGGCGCAATGCGGCTACTGCCTCAACGGCATGATCATGACGACCAAGGCGCTGCTGATGCGCACACCTCATCCCTCCGAGACCGAGGTGCTGGAAGCGCTGCGCTACAATCTCTGCCGCTGCGGCGCGCATGTCGAAATCATCCGCGCGGCGATGCGGGCCGCCGGCCGTCTCGCCGAGGCGCATGATTGATGGCCTCGCCGGTCACTTCCGATAATTCCAGTATCCGGACCGGCGCGTTGTCGGTGGTTCGTCCGGCCGGTTCAGGCGCGGAAGGCTCCTTCGAGACCTTCATCAGGATATCGGCCGACGGTTCGGTCACCGCCTTCAACGGTCATGTCGATCTCGGCACCGGCATTCGCACCGCGCTGGGGCAGATCGTCGCCGAGGAACTCGACGTCTCGTTTGCGCGAGTCGTCATCGTGCTCGGCAATACCGCGCATGTCCCCAATCAGGGCCCAACCATCGCCAGCGAAACCATCCAGATCACGGCCGTCCCCTTGCGCAACGCCGCGGCGCAGGCACGGCAATTCTTGCTTGCGCGCGCCGCCGAACGGCTCGAGCAATCCGTGGAATCGCTCACGATCGAAGACGGCCTGATCCGCGGCAGGGATAACCGCAGCGTCAGCTATGGCGAATTGATCGGCGACGAGACCGTCCGCCTCGAACTCTCTGACGATGTTGCGGTCAAGGCGGTCAGTGCCTACGGCATTGTCGGGCAATCGGTGCCGCGCGTCGATCTGCCGGCGAAGGCCACCGGCGAACTCGTCTACGTTCACGACATGCGCCTGCCCGGCATGCTGCATGGCCGGGTGGTGCGTCCGCCCTATGCCGGCGTCGACGCCGGCGCCTTTGTCGGCACCAGCCTGATCGCGATCGACGAGGCATCGGTCCGCGATATTCCCGGGCTGGTCGCCGTCGTCAGGATCGGCGATTTCGTCGGCGTCGTCGCCGAACGCGAGGAAGACGCGGTCAAGGCGGCCGCGCAACTGAAGGTGAGCTGGAAGCCGACGCCGGTGCTTCCCGAGCTGAAGGATATCGAGACGGCGCTGCGCGCCAATCCCTCGACGCCGCGCACCCTGATCGACAAGGGTGACGTCGAGGCTGCGATCGCGGCCGCCGCCAAGCCGATGGCGCGAACCTATCTCTGGCCCTATCAGATGCACGCCTCGATCGGCCCATCCTGCGCCGTTGCCGATGTTCGGGACGATCACATCCAGGTGTGGTCCGGCACGCAGAATCCGCACATCCTGCGCGCGGATCTCGCGCTGCTGGTGGCGCGGCCGGACAGCGAAATCGACGTGATCCGGATGGAAGCCGCCGGTTGCTACGGCCGCAACTGCGCCGACGACGTTTCCGCCGATGCCGTGCTGCTGTCGCGCGCAGTCAGCCGTCCCGTCAGGGTGCAATTGAGCCGCGAGCAGGAGCACGCCTGGGAGCCGAAGGGCACGGCGCAGCTGATGGACGTGAAGGGCGGACTGCGCGCCGACGGCAGTGTCGCCGGCTATGATTTTGCCACGCGCTATCCCTCCAACGGCGCGCCTACGCTGGCGCTGCTGCTGACGGGTACGATTGCGCCGACTCCCAATGTGTTCGAGATGGGCGACCGCACCGCGATCCCGCCTTACGACTATGAGGCGATGCGCGTGGTGGCGCATGACATGCCGCCAATCGTGCGGGCGTCATGGCTGCGCGGCGTCTCGGCGCTGCCGAATACGTTTGCCCATGAATCCTATATCGACGAACTCGCAACCGAGGCCGGCGTTGATCCGATCGAGTACCGGCTGCGCTATTTGAAGGATCAGCGCGCGATCGACCTCGTCAACGCCGTTGCCGAGCGCGCGGACTGGACTCCGCGACCGATAAGGCAGGAGCCGGCGCCAGAGGACGACATCGTGCGCGGGCGGGGCTTTGCCTATGCGCTCTATGTCCACAGCAAATTTCCGGGCTACGGCGCCGCATGGTCGGCCTGGGTAGCCGACGTCGCCGTCAACAAGACGACCGGCGATGTCAGCGTGACCCGCGTGGTGGCGGGGCAGGATTCCGGGTTGATGATCAATCCGGACGGCGTGCGGCACCAGATCCATGGCAACGTCATCCAGTCCACCAGCCGTGCGCTGATGGAAGAGGTCTCGTTCGACCGCAACGCCGTGACAAGCCGCGAATGGGGCGCCTACCCCATCATCAAATTTCCAGAGCTGCCCGCGATCGACGTGCTGATGCTGCCGCGGCAGGACCAGCCGCCGCTCGGCGTCGGCGAATCCGCTTCCGTCCCGAGTGCCGCGGCGATTGCCAACGCCATCTTCGATGCAACCGGTGTGCGTTTTCGCGAATTGCCCTTCACGCCCGAACGAATTCTCCGGGGATTGCGTGGCGAGCAGGCCGAGGTGCGCGGCGCGTTACCGATGGCTGCGCCTCAAGCCCCGGCTTCTACCGACAGATGGCATAATCCGTTCGCGACTCGTCGCGGTGTGGCGGCGAACATCGTGGCGTTATGCACCGCAGCGATCGGCATCGCTGCAGCCGTGCTGCCGTGGCGATCGATCGCGCCGGTGGCCCGGCCGGATACATCGGTCTATTCGGCCGCGACGATTGCTCGCGGCGGGCAACTTGCCGCGCTCGGCGATTGCGCGGTCTGTCACACCGATGCGAACGGCGCCGTCAACGCGGGAGGCCGCGCCATCGAGACGCCATTCGGCACGGTCTGGAGTACCAACATCACCCCCGATCCCGCGACCGGGATTGGCGCGTGGTCCTATCCGGCGTTCGAACGCTCGATGCGCGAAGGTATCCATCGCGACGGCCGGCATCTTTATCCGGCGTTTCCGTATTCGCATTTCGCGAAGGCGACCGACGCCGACCTGCAAGCGCTCTACGCGTTTCTGATGGCCCAGGCACCGGTGCGCGCCGAAAACCGCGCGACCACACTTGCCTTCCCATTCAATTGGCGTCTCCTGATGGCCGGATGGAACGCGCTGTTCCATCGAGCTGAAGTGTTCGAAGCCGATCCGGCGAAATCGGAGATCTGGAATCGCGGCGCGTATCTGGTCGAGGGGCTTGGCCATTGCGGCGTCTGCCATTCGCCGCGCAATGCATTGGGCGCGGAAAAAGCCAGGGCATATCTGGCTGGCGGTTTCGCCCAGGGTTGGGAAGCACCGCCGCTAACCTCGCTTTCCCACGCGCCGATACCCTGGAGCGAGGATGAGCTGTTCGCCTATCTGCGGACAGGCGAATCCCGTTTTCACGGGGTCGCCGCCGGCCCGATGGCGCCGGTGGTGAAGGAACTCGCACGCCTGCCCGACCCCGACATTCGCGCCATGGCGGTCTATCTGAGCTCGTTCAATGGGAGCGCTCTCGAAAAGCCGGCGCAGGACGCCCTTGCCGCCGAACTGGAAAAGTCGACCGGTACCAGGGTGGTTTCGGCCTCGCCCGCCGGCGCACGGCTTTACGAAGGCGCTTGCGCGGTGTGCCATGCGGTCGGCGGGCCGGCCCTGTTCGGCAGCCGGCCGTCGCTGGCGCTGAACAGCAATCTGCACAGCGCCAGCCCGGACAATCTGATCCAGGTCATCCTGCACGGCATCGCCGCGCCGGTCTCGAGCGACCTCGGCTATATGCCCCCCTTCAAGGACAGCATGAACGACGACCAGCTCACCGAGCTGGTGACCTTCCTGCGGCGGCAATTCGCCCCAGAACGACCGGCCTGGATCGGTGTCCGCGCGGCCGTCGGCCAGGCCAGGCAGCGGAGTTTGCGCTGACCTGCCCGGCCGAGGGTACTGGCTGCAGGGCTCCCGGCGGGCTAGGGTTCCGGCATGGCTGTTACAGACATCGCATCCCGGACCTACAATCACGGCTGGCGGCTCGACCCGATCGTGCGCAGCCTGCTCGATACCGATTTCTACAAGCTGCTGATGCTGCAGATGATCCGGCGGTATTACCCGACGCAGCGCGTCACCTTCTCGGTGATCAATCGCAGCCGGCACGTGCGGCTGGCCGAGGTGATCGACGAAGGAGAACTGCGCGCCCAGCTCGACCATGCCCGCACCATCCGCTTCAGCAAGAAGGAACTGATCTGGCTCGCCGGTAATAGTTTCTACGGCAAGACCCAGATGTTTTCGGCTGACTTCATCAACTGGCTCGCGGCGTTCCGTCTTCCTGAATATGAGCTTCGCAAGGTGGACGGCCAATACGAACTGCATTTCCACGGTCCCTGGACCCACACCACCATGTGGGAGATACCGGCGCTCGCCATCCTCAACGAGTTGCGCTCGCGCCAGGTGACGAAGGGCCAGGGCCGGTTTGTCCTCGACGTTCTCTATGCCCGCGCCAAGGCCAAGCTTTGGGCCAAGGTCGAACGCCTGCGAAAGCTGGATGGTTTGCGGCTTTCCGATTTCGGGACACGGCGGCGCCATGGCTTCCTGTGGCAACGCTGGTGCGTCGAGGCCGTGAAGGAAGGCCTCGGATCTTCCTTCACCGGCACCTCGAACGTCTTGCTGGCGATGGACAACGATCTGGAGGCGATCGGCACCAACGCGCATGAATTGCCGATGGTCGCCGCGGCGCTGGCGGACGACGAAGACGAGCTGCGCTGGGCGCCCTACCGCATCCTGGATCAGTGGCAGCATACCTATGGCGGCAACCTTCTGATCGCCCTGCCCGACGCCTTCGGCACCAGGTCATTCCTCCGTGACGCTCCCGAATGGGTAGCGGACTGGACCGGTTTTCGCCCTGACAGTGCGCCGCCGATCGCGGCAGGCGAAGAAATCATCAAATGGTGGAAGCAAAAGGGCCGCGACCCAAAGGAGAAGCTGCTGGTCTTCTCCGACGCCATGGATGTCGGATCGATCGAGGAGACCTATCGTCATTTTGCCGGCCAGGTGCGGATAAGTTTTGGCTGGGGCACCAACTTGACCAACGATTTTGTGGGATGCGCCCCCGATGGCTCGGCCAACCTCGATCCGATCTCGATCGTCTGCAAGGTGACTTCAGTCGACGGCCGGCCAGCCGTGAAACTCTCGGACAATCCGGAAAAGGCGACGGGTACGGCGTCCGAAATCGAGCGCTACCTTGGCGTATTCGGCGACGCCGGCCGTGTCCGCAGCCCGGTGCAGGTCTGAAGATCCCCGCACCAAACGACTCAACCCCGTCCATCCTCGGTGCGGCGCTCCGTTAGTGCGGGCGCCATGAACCTGCGCATGCGCGGCCAGGATCTGCTGGACCAGCGTGGTACCGGAGCGCGGCATGCCGACAATGAAGACAGCCGCCGTATCCTTGTTGCCGGCCCGGGCAACCTGGTCGCCTCGAAAATCGACGAAATATCTTAGTCGCCCTGAAAGATTGTTTATATTTTATTCTACCTATGGTAGGGTTACATAGCTGACCGCCTGCTTCCCCACGCCACCAAGTCGGATGTACCCGGCCACGCACCGGCAACGCCGGTGCGGTGCGGCACACCTACGTGTCTTCTGCCGCCAACGACAACGATACGGCCATCGACGGGTGATCCCATGATCAGAAACGGAAAAGAAATTCCCGGCGGGAGCACGGTTACGACCGAGGTCTGCATCATCGGATCGGGTCCGGCCGGCATTACCGCGGCGTTGCGCCTGCAAGAACAGGGAAAAAAGGTCATCTTGATCGAAGGCAGCCGCGACTACCGCAACCCAGGCAAGGAAGCGAGCTGGCCGGATAAGAAACTGCTCTACGACGGCGTGGCCGACGGCCTGTTCAAAACCAACGAATCCGATTTCCTGATCCGGCCTTATGCCGGAAGTGGCAAGTATCCCTCGGAACGCGAGCGCATGTTCGGCGGCACGTCCACGCATTGGGGCGGCCAATGCCGGCCGCTGGACCCGATCACCTTCGAGAACAAGCGGGTGGGCTTTGCGAGCTGGCCCATCACGCGCGACGATCTCGATCCCTACTACGCCAAGGCGGCCACGTTCTGCCAACTCGATAGCGATTTCACCGCCGAACATTGGGCCAAGATATTCAATGACAACGCGCCGGGCAGCGCCGAGGTGCCGCATCTCGAAGGCTTCGATACCGAGATGTACCAATTCATGGACTACAACAACGCGAATTTCGCCACCAGGCAGTTCGATGGAACAACGATCGGAGACAGCGCGGTCGACGTGATCCTGAACGCCAGCCTGCTCAACATCGATCACAGCAATGGCGTCGTGAGCGGGTTGCGTGTGGCCAGCATGGACGATGAAACGCCGCCGAAAAAGGCCAAGGAGTTCACCATCAAGGCCGACATCTATGTGCTCGCCTGCGGCGCGGTCGCCAACGCCCGCCAGCTCCTGTTGTCGAACGCCGGCAATGAGCACCAACAGGTCGGCCGCCATTTCATGTGTCACCCGCTTACGATCGAGCCGGTCATCAACTTATCACCGGGCTTTCTCAAGGGCCCCCGCGCCAACCTGATGAGAGGCGCTGGATGGTCGGATCAAAAAACCGGAGTTCAGGTACGGGGCAAATTTTCTCCCACTGCCGAACGGCAGGCGGCACTCCAGATGGGCAGCTGTTGGTTCGATGTCGACGCCGGCGGATATTATTTCGAGATGGCCCCCAATGAAAAGAGCTTCGTCACGCTCGCCAAAACGCGCGACAAAGTGTTTGACCAGTGGAAGACCATGATAACCTGGGAGCTGACGGAGTTCGACGAGAACACCTACGTGCAGACGACGAAGCTCTTCAAGACGGCGGTCAACAACCTCGGCGGCGAGGTCTCCTTCGCGCCGTGGCACAGCATCAAATTCGCCGTCAACGGGCACCACCTCGGCACCACGCGAATGTCGAGCAAGCCCGAGGACGGGGTGGTCGACGCCAACCTCAAGGTGCATTCTCTCAGGAACCTCTATGTCGCGGGAGCCTCGGTGTTTCCGAGCGCCGGGATTTCCAACCCGACCTTCACCATCGTCGCGCTCTCGATCCGGCTGGCCGAGCATATCGGCAAGGCCCTGAGCAGCTAGCACGCCTGCCCGGCTGCAACATGGCGCGCCGCCGCTTTCGCGGACACCGGATCAGCGCCAGCCCGGCACGATCCTTCTCCGCCGTCCGTCGCCGTTTGCCAGACCTCCGCTGTCAGACGCTGAAGCAACCTCTCCATCATCATCGCAAAAAAGTCGAGCAGGCACTCGATTCCCGCTGAAAGTTCGTTTATAACTTATTCAACCTCTGGTATTATGAACGCTGCAACGACAGGTGATCCCATGATCAGAAACGGCAAGGACATTTCCAGCGGCACCGTGGTGTCGACCCAGGTCTGCATCATCGGATCCGGCCCCGCCGGCGTTACCGCGGCGTGGTGGCTGCAAAAACAGGGAATAAAGGTCACCTTGATCGAAGGCAGCCGCGATTACGGCCAATATTGGAAAGCGAGCTGGCCGGACAAGGTACTGCTCTACAACGGCGTGGCCGACGGCTTGTTCGCAACCAACGAACCCGAGTTCCTGATTTTGCCGTACGACGGACACCTCAGCCCTGCCTGGGAACGCGAGCGCGTGTTCGGCGGCACGTCCGCTCACTGGGGCGGCCAGTCCCGGCCGCTGGATCCGATCAGCTTCAAGAAGCGGCCGGGCTTTCCGGGCTGGCCCATAAACCGCGGCGATCTCGATCCCTTTTACGCGGAGGCGGCCAAGTTCTGCCTGCTCCATGGCGACAATTTCGGCGCCGAATACTGGGCCGGGGTGTTCAACGACAAGGCGCCGGATAGCGCCAAGGTGCCGCATCTCGAAGGTTTCGATGCCGAGATGTACCAGTTTATCGGCCAAAGCTATCTGAACTTCGCCACCCGGACGTTCGATGGAATAACGATCGGACAGAGTCCGGTCGACGTGATCCTGAACGCGAGCCTGCTCGATATCGATCACAGCAGGGGCTTCGTGGGCGGGCTGAGCGTCGCCAGCATGGATGGTCAATCGCCGCCGAAAAAAGCGACGGAGTTCACGGTCAAGGCCGACGTCTATGTGCTCGCCTGCGGCGCGGTCGCCAACGCCCGCCAGCTCCTGCTGTCGGATGCCGGCAACGAGCACGACCAGGTCGGCCGCTACTTCATGTGCCACCCGCTGTCGACAAGCCCCGTCGTCACGATCGAGCAAGACTATCTGTCGCCTGCCGAATCCAACCTGATGAACGGCGGCAACGGATGGACCGATGCGAACGGCGTGAGGGTCACGGGCAGATTTTCTCCCAACGCCGAGCAGCAGGAGAAACTGGGAATCGGCAGCTGCTGGTTCTGGGCCGGCGGCGGCCAATATTATTTCGAGATGGCACCCAATCCGGATAGCCGGGTCAGGCTTGCCGACACGCTCGACCCGGTGTTTGGCCAGCGTCAGACCTGGATCACCTGGGAGCTCACGCCGCTCGACCAGAAGACCTATGAGCAGACGACACAGCTGTTCAATACGGCGGTCACCAGCCTCGGTGGTGGTGTCTCCTTCGACTCCTGGGAATCCGTCAAGAGCCAGCTGGTCGACAACGGGCACCACATCGGAACCACGCGCATGTCGAGCAAGCCTGAGGAAGGGGTGGTCGACGCGAACCTCAAGGTGCATTCCTTCCATAACCTCTATGTCGCGGGATCCTCGGTGTTTCCGACGACGGGGATTTCCAACCCGACCTTCACCATCATCACGCTCTCGATCCGGCTGGCCGAGTATCTGGGCAGGACCTTGAGCAGCTAAAATAGGGCCTGCGGTGTCGGAATCCTGCGAGCTTTGGGCCGCACACCGCCGCATCGACCTGCAAGAACGACATCGTCCGGCTTGCTTTCCCCTGGACTTGCGGCGATGATTTTTCCCGGGTTTGCGCTTGGCAACGAACCGGGGGACGCCTGTGAAATCGCCAGGATATGCCGCCATCATCGTCGCACTCGGCCTGCTGGGCGGCGCCGCGGCCGCAGCTGAATCGGTCCTGTCGGTGGTGAGCCGGGCGCAACTGCTCGGCAACTGGGCCGCCTCCTGCAGCACCGGCGCCAGCCCCAGCAACTGGATCGTCACCTGGTATGCCGGCGGCAACGGCACGGTGCGCCGTCGCTCGCTGCGGGGTCCCGGCCTGCCGCCGCTCGACGGCGCCATCGACAGCGCCGAAATGCTGAGTCCGACGCTGATCCGTACGCGGATGCGGAACGACGATCCGAACTGGGGCAACTTCAATGGGAGAGTCTACGACGTGCTGCTCGACATGAGCGGAGGCAACATGCGGACCATCAGTTCGGTGGCGGGCGACGGCGAGGCCATCATCCGGGACGGCAAACTGGTGTCCAACGGCAATCCCTCCGTGGTCGCGCAGCGTTGCGCGAAATAGCGATCCGCCCGGTGTCCGGACGTGCAACAACGAAATCCCGTTCGACAGGACTTTTTTAAGCCTCGAGGTTCGATCCATGGCTGACCATCGCGCGCCGGTCGATGGCGCTCGCGTGCTTGACGATCTCAACACGCTGCGCTCCATCGGCGCCTACAAGGGTGGCGTGCACAAGCCGACCTTCTCGGACGCCCATATCCGCTCGCTGCACTGGCTGGCCACAAAACTTCCCGAGGCGGGGCTTGCGGCCGACATCGACGGCATCGGCAATGTGCTCGGCACCAGCACGAAATCGGGACCGAAACTGCTCGCAGGGTCGCATCTCGAAAGCCAGAATTTCGCGGGCTGGCTCGATGGGCCGCTCGGCGTCGTCTATGCGCTGGAGGCCGCCCGTGTGATCAATCCCGATGCTGATATCAAAGGCGCGGTCGAAGTCGCCTCATGGTGCGACGAGGAAGGCCATTTCGGCAGTTTTCTCGGCAGCCGCTCCTATGTCGGGGCCGTCACCGATGAAGACATCGACGCAGCCCGCGACCGCAGCAGCGGCCGAACCCTGCGGGAGGCCCTGCGCGAGGCTGGTCTCGCCGGCCGGGCACGCGTCACGGCGGAACGCGGGCGCCATATCGGATATCTGGAGGCCCATATCGAGCAGGGCCAAACGCTGGAAAGCGGCGGGCTTGCGATCGGTATCGTCACCTCCATCGTCGGCATCTGGCAATACCGGATCAGTTTTGTCGGCGAGCAGAACCACGCCGGCACCACCCGCATGGACCTTCGCAAGGATGCAGGGCTCGCGCTGGCGAGATTTTGCGTCGCCATCGACGATCGCTTCCCCGGATACAGCGGACCGCGCACGGTATGGACCACCGGACGCATCACGCTCGATCCGGGCGCGCCGAGCATCATCCCGGGGCGTGCCGAGATGCTGTTTCAGATTCGCGATGCCGAGCCCGCCGTGATCGAGCGCCTCGAAGATCTCTTGCGGAGCATGGCCAAAGACGTCACTGCGCAAGGCGGCTGCGCCGTCGAAATCGAGCGGCTTCGCACCGGCGCGCCGGCGCTCATGGATTCGAGGTTCCAGCAGACGATCGAAGATGCGAGCGGGCGTTTCGCCGGCGGCAGGTCGGTCCGGATGCCCTCCGGCGCCGGCCATGACGCCCAGGTCCTGGCCACCATCATGCCGGCGGGCATGCTGTTCGTGCCCTCGATCGGCGGCATCAGCCATCACTGGACCGAAAACACCGATGACGCGGATATCGTCACCGGCGCCCAGGTCTTCGTTGAAACCTGCCGGCTTCTGCTGGCTGAATGAAGGCTGCGATTTCGGCTAGTCTAGAGCTTTCGCCGGATTTGATACCCTTCTTGCGTGACAGGCATCGATCCCAGGTCCCCCGAGCCGGCTCTACAAATTTGCCGGACGATCAGCCTCTAGCTAGTGGCGGCGGCGGCCCCAAGAGATTGCCGCCCAGATGCGCTCATGCAGGTAATACCAGGCGAGTTTGGTCGCGATTTCGAGGCCGGCGATTGACCCCGCGATCTCGACCCGCCCGGTCAGAAGCCAGCTGATCGCGAAGGTGTCGAGCGTTCCCAGCGTCCGCCAGCTGATCGCCTTGAGGACTGACCTCGCATGTGTCTCTGCTCCGCGGAACAACACCACCACCTCCCAGCTTGCCGATCCGCTAACCTACCACGCCCGCCGGGCGGATCGTTTTGCGCCCTGTCAATTCGCCATTGGACAGGACGCCGCAAATATGTGCATGTTGCGCTGTCAGAAATGTCACAAAGCCGTTGATTTAACTGAATAATCGTAATCAGATTCGAAACTGCCAGCGTCCCCCTTGGTTGCATGGCCGAAAGAAGATTTCAGATGAAACTCCTTGTCCTGCTCGCCGCGATTTGCGCGTTCAGCCAAACGGCTGCGGCGCAAACCGCAGATTGCAAGTCGCTGCCGAACCCGGACGCCAGGCTCGCCTGCTATGACAAGTCCGCCCCGCCGGCGGCCTCATCCGCCAAACCGGTCTTGCGATCGGTTCCGCCTTCGAAAATCGACAGCGGAAAATATGTCGATTCGATCGGCGCCGAGGACGCCCTGATGAACGCCCGGCTGAAGAGCATCTGCCGGGGTTGCTGAGTTCCGACGCGGCTGCGCGTTTCGAGGCGGCGGAAAATCAACGCAGTAGATAAAGCGGAAAAATGGCATACTTGCCGCCGTGATGAGTGTCCTTGGATCCCTTCCGAGCTTGATCGGCACCGCCGCGGTGGCACCCGCGCTTCTGATCCTGTGGCTCGTGATCGCCGCCGGCGAGCGTCCCGGTCCGCCGCTGAAGGTGTGGACCGCGTTCTTCCTCGGCGCCGCCAGCATTTCGCTATTGGGGGTGGCGCGCGCGCCGTTCAACGCGATGCTCGCGGCACCGCAAAATCCCTGGGTCGCCCAAGTGCTGCATTCGGTGTTCGGGGTGGCGCTGCCCGAGGAGACCGTCAAGATCCTCGTCATCGTCGCAGTGTCGGCGCGGCGGCGGCCGTTCGAGGACCCGATGGACACCGTGCTTTATGGCGCGGCGGCGGGGCTCGGCTTTGCGGCCTACGAAAACCTCGCTTATCTCGTGCAGCACGCCGAGATGTGGCGCTCGCTGGCGGCGCTGCGCAGCGTGCTGACGGTGCCGTTCCACGGCGCGCTCGGCATCATCGCCGGCGCCTATCTCGCACTCGGGCGATCCGGCACCGCGCTCGGCGCGCACCGCCATTACCGCGACTGGGCGCGGATCAAGAGCCGCATCCTGATGCTATTCGCCCCCGTCGCGCTGCATGCGGGCTTCGATTTCCCGCTGCTGACGCTGCAGCAAAACCCCGACATCGCCCCCGGCGCCCGCTTGATGCTGGGCTCGGCGAGCATGCTGATCGGGTTCTCCTCGATCGCTTTCGCCGTGCGCCTGGTGCGACGGGTCGGCCGCCATCAGACACCCCGTACCGAAATCGCGCGCGCGAGACTCGGCCAGTTGCGGCGGATGTGGGCGCTGTTGGTGCTGGGCGGCGGCGCCGGATTCATCGGGCTCACCTTCGTGCTGACGTCGATCCACCACTGGCTGGTCAATCCCGAGCGCAACGTGGCGCTGGTGCTGATTCCAATCGGCTTGACATCTATCCTGATCGGCATTGCGCTGCTGCTGGCGACGACGGCGATCTATTTTCTCGGTCGCAACCGGATCCGCCGCACCGCGTCGGGGTTTTCCTCCGCGCCCGGCCAGGGTTAGCGTTTTCAAAGCGGAGCCTGCCCTCGGCATGCCCCGAGGGCGTCACCCGTTCTTGTCAAGAAGACGCGCCATATCAAGAATCTAGAGCCGTATTTCGTTTCTATCCAGAAACGGGGCAAGCCCGCGCGGCTTCGCACTGCAACGCTGCCCTGCGAACCAACTTGACCCCGCCGCATTGGAACAGGCTATATTGCGGCATCATATTTGGGCGTCATTCTGCGTCATCAGCACCGGGAGATTTGCCATGACCGTTCCCCAGGACATCACCAGGCTGCAATCCCAAGTGAGCGCCGCTGTGCGCGAGCACTGGAAGGCCTTTCTGATCGAAGGCATCCTGCTTGCCATACTCGGCCTGGCGGCCATCGTAGCGCCCTTGCTCGCGAGCATCGCGTTCACGATTTTCTTCGGCTGGATGTTTTTCATCGCGGGCATCGTGGGGCTCGCGATGACGTTCTGGGCGCGGCAGATGCCGGGCTTCTGGTGGTCGCTGATCTCGGCCGTGCTCGCCATCGGCGCCGGCATCATCCTGTTGGCGCGGCCGCTCCAGGGCGTGCTGACGCTCACCATCGTGATCGGCGCCTATTTCCTGGCCGAAGGCGTCGCCACCATCATGTACGCGCTGGAGCATCGCCGCGAACTGTCGGAGCGCTGGAGCTGGATGCTGTTCTCCGGCATCCTCGACATCCTGATCTCGTTCCTCATCATTTCAGGGCTTCCGGGCTCGGCGGAATGGGCGATCGGACTTCTGGTCGGCATCAACCTGTTGTTCGGCGGCGCGTCCCTGATCGGTGTGGCGCTGGCGGCACGCAAGGGCTGAATCAGGCCGATCCGCCCGATTTTTGGGATGACAAGATGAAATGCGCGGGCTATAGAGCCCGCCATGATCAACCGCGCCGCCAGCTTCTATTGGTATTTTAGCTTCGACAGCTCGCTGGCGGTGGGAGGATCGCGCTCAATCTGAAAAATTGCAGCAGGAAGTCCAAACAGCCGCCGATCTGGCGGCTTTTTTGTTTGGCCGGCAGGTCTCTCAAAACAGGAGCCACCGCCGTGTTGAGCACCACTGACGATCTTCGAATCAAGGAAATAAAGGAACTGACGACGCCGCAGGAGGTGATGCGCGAAATACCGCGCACCCTGACCGCAACGCGTGTCGTGATGGCGGCGCGCAACGCCATCGGCGCCATCCTCGGCGGCACCGACGACCGCCTTCTGGTCATCGTCGGTCCCTGTTCGGTGCACGATCCCGCGGCGGCGCTCGACTACGCCGAGCGGCTCGTCGCCTTGCGCGAACAACTCGGCGACCACCTCGAAATCGTGATGCGCGTCTATTTCGAGAAGCCGCGCACGACCGTAGGCTGGAAGGGACTGATCAACGATCCGGACCTCGACGGCTCCTTCAACATCAACAAGGGGCTGCGCCTTGCCCGCAACGTGCTCTCGGCGGTGAACAATCTCGGCCTGCCGGCGGCGACCGAATTCCTCGATCTCACGACGCCGCAATACATTGCCGATCTGGTGGCGTGGGCGGCGATCGGCGCGCGCACCACCGAGAGCCAGATCCATCGCGAACTCGCCTCGGGTCTGTCCTGCCCGGTCGGCTTCAAGAACGGCACCGACGGCGACGTTCGCATCGCCGCCGACGCGGTGAAGTCGGCGTCCCATCCCCACCATTTCATGGCGGTGACCAAAGGGGGGCGCTGCGCGATCGCCGCAACCACCGGCAACGACGATTGCCACATCGTGCTGCGCGGCGGCAGCCGGCCGAACTATGATGCGGCCAGTATTGCTTCCGCCGCGGCCGAACTCGCGCGCGCAGGCGCGGCGCCGCGGATGATGGTCGATGCCAGCCACGCCAACAGCGGCAAGAAGCCGGAGAACCAGCCGCTGGTGATCGCCGATATCGCCCGCCAGGTCGCCGATGGCGAGGAGCGCATCATCGGCGCCATGATCGAGAGCCATCTGGTCGCAGGCCGCCAGGACGTGGTGCCGGGCATGGCGCCGACCTATGGCCAGAGCATCACCGACGGCTGCATCGACTGGGATTCCACGGTGCCGGCGCTGCATCTGCTGGCCGACGCCGTGGCGGCGCGGCGGGATGCGAAGCGCGGCGCCGCAGGGCCTCACCAAAAAATCGCAAAACAACCCCATGCAAAGGAGAAGACCTCGACTTGCAAACCCGGTGTTGCCTCGCGTCCGGGCACGAGAATATGGTCCGTCGCCGCGCCCCAGCCTGATCCCATCCCGTTGGACGCGGCGTCAAAGGTCAGGCGCACGCCAGGCGCAGCGGATCGGGAGTGACGAAATGCCGCTGACCATGGTGGAACAGGTGCGCCGGGGAGGTGCTGCGAGTTCAACCGACTTAAGCCGTGGCAGCAAGGTCTTCAGCAGCGCTCGCATTTCAAGCCGCGCCAGATGCGCGCCGATGCAGTGATGCCGACCCAGCCCGAAGGCAAGATGCGGATTCGGCCGGCGGTCGATCCGGAACTGGTCCGCGTTCGCGAAAACAGTCTCGTCACGATTGGCGGAATTGAAAAACAGCGCCACCGCCTCGCCGGCCCGGATCGTTTGGCCACCGAGTTCGATGTCCTGCGTCGCGGTGCGGACGATGTGCCGGCCCGGCGTCGTCCAGCGGAGCATTTCCTCGATCGCGGTATCGATCAGGTCAGGGTCGGCGCGCAGCCTCGCCAATTGGTCCGGGTGCTCGATCAGCGCGTGCATGCCGCCGCTCAGGCAGAACGCGATGGTGTCGTGGCCGCCGGTGGCGATCATCGCATAGTAGGAGAACCGTTCGTAGTCGGGCATTGACTCGCCTTGCACCTGCGCAGTGGCAATGACGCTGCTCAGGTCGTGCCGCGGACAGGCGCGGCGGTCGGCCGCGACGGGATCGAAATAGGCTTGGAAACCGAGGCCAGCCCGGCAGATCGCCGTGGTCGGGTGATCGGCCAGACGGCGCACCGGATCTTCCGGTCCGACCAGCCCCCAGGACAGTTTCAGGACCAGGTCGTCGTCGGCCTCCGGTAGGCCAAGCAGGCGCATGATGCCGCGGATCGAAAACGGCACCGCGATCTCTTTTGTGAAGTCGAACGCGTCGGTGCGGCCGGCGATCCGGCTGACGATGTGGTCCGCCCAGGTTTCCAGCCACGGCTCCATTTCGGCGAGCGCGGCCGGCGTGAGGTATGGCTGCGCCACGGCGCGGTAGGCGGCATGCTCGGGATCGTCCATCTGCAGCAGGCCGCGCAGCACATAGGGCTGGCCGAGCAGCCGCTCGAGGCGCTCCTCGGTCATTCTGCTGGTGAGGAAAGTGCGCGTCGCGGCAGCGAAAGGAGCGCCACGACGCTCTACCGCCGAGATATCGCCGTAGCGGCTGAGCAGCCAGAACGGGCGCATGCCCGGGGTATCGACCCAAAGCACCGGCGCCTCGGCGCGCAGCAGCTTGAACGCGGCCTGAAGTCTTGCGTCGTCGGCGTGGCCGTCAGGGGAAATGGCGAAGCGGGCGGCCTCGCACAGTTGCGCGTGGGTCGCCGCTGATAGCGGCAACCACTCGTCAGGCGCGGAGCGCCAACTCGCGGACCCGGAGCCGGTGACAACAGCGGGACGCGCAATCATTCGCTACCGCCGTCTTTAGGGCTTACGATTTCGATTTCGGTAGAGGACGCCAGCAGTATAAGGTGAATCGATCGTAACTGATCCGCCTCCGTTCGACACATTGACGTTGTGTCCGCCTTGCTTGGGGTCGTGTGTTTTTGTTGTCATTGCCCAGTTCAGGACCAAGGCTTGGGCACGAGTCTGTGCGATGAGATAAACATTGTCCTGACTCAGCGTCCCCAAGTAAGGCACCCAGTTGTCGCAGCACGTAACTCCAGCGGCCTGATAAGCAGCCTCATAGGCGGCGTGAAGCTGCTGCCAGTTGTTCGCAGCGTACGGAACCTGCTGAAAGAGTGTTAGAGAAGCGGTCTTCGCGTCCTTGTATTTTTGGGAATTTGGATGGCCGAACACATCGTCCAAGTCTTTAAGGACATCATCTCCGGTGCAGCCGACCGCTCCCGCTTCAACAACTGCTGAACCCATCGCCTCGCCCCTGCGTTGCCAGGTTGTGACGCTTCCTGTGCAAGCTCATCATGGGCCGCGTGAGGACGCAAGGCCTTTTTCGTCGCCTGCCTCGGCGCGCAGCAGTTTGAACGCGGCCTGAAGTCTTGTGTCGTCGGCGTGGCCGTCAGGGGAAATGACGAAGCGGGCGGCCTCGTGCAATCGGGAGTCGGTTGCCGCTGATAGCGGCAACCGCCCATCACGCATGGAGTAAGAACTCGCGGGCTCGGAGTCGGTGACAACAGCGGGACGCGTCATGATTCGCTACCGCCGTTCTTTGTCCTTAATACTTGACCTTTCCCGGCATAGGGCAAGGTGAATCAACCGTGTTGCTTGCGCCCGGCGCGAGTCCGCGCCGTGTACGGACATGTCCGCCGTGCTGCGGCACGTGCACAACCGTTTCCATCGGCGCGCCAGTGTTCAGGCCGTCATAACGAAATTGGGCGATGGCGGAGATGTTGTCTGGTCCTTGCGGCGGCGCGGTGCCCAGCAGCTGCAGGTAATAACCCCAGGGGTCGGTGACTTTGACCGGAATTCCCGCAGCGTTGTAAGCCGCGATAAGTGCAAGATAGTTGTTTGCGCCGTTCGGAACGGCGGCGAACTGGTCTCTTACGGCCCATGCCTGCTGATAGGCTTTGGAATTCGGATCCCCGAACACGTCGTTCAGCTTTTGGAGGACATCCTTTCCGTCGCAGAAGGTCATACTTCCTTGTTCGTCAAAGGCTGATCCCATCGCCTCACCCCTACGTTGCCCGGTTATGACGCTTCCCGTACAAACACATCACGAGGGGCGTGAGGATGCAAGATTTTTTTCGCCGCTCGCCTGGGCGCGCACCCGCAACATCATGGGCTCATAGGCCTTCGCGCCCGTCTCGTCGATCAGGGTCGTGGCGCGGTTCAGCAGGCCGCTTGCCTCCCCGGCGTCTTGCGAACCGCTCCGCGTCAGATACACCTCAGCCGCGACAAGGCTCGCGTGGCACTCGGCCAGGCGATCCGCTTTCCGCCGCGCCACGGCAATTGCCTCGGCAGCAATCTCCCCGGCGCGCCTTGGATCGCCTGCGCGCATGAGATTGTCGGCCAGGAATGCCAACATTCGGGCCTCAAACTCGAGCCCGGCTCTGCCGCGGCGGGATGCGTCCAACGCCTGCTGCAAAAAGCCGTCGGCCTCCATGAAGTCTCCTGCCGTCGAGGCCGCCAGCCCCTGGCAGAAACTCGCGAGCACCAGCCAGTACGGGATTGCCGCTTGGGTCGCGAGGCCGGCAAGCTGGTTGGCGTGTCGCGTTGCCGCGAGTGTGTCGCTGCGAAACCAGGCTAGCTCAACGGCGAAATGGTGCGGAATGCCTTGATGAAGAAGTTCGGCATCGGCCGGATCAACCTGGAAGAGCCGGGCCAGCCGCTCATCCGCGTCGGAAAACCGCCCTAGCATGATCAAGGACCTGACCTGAAGGCATTTCATCCAGTGGGGAACATCGAAGCCGACCATCTGGCCGACAGTCAGGCCAAGCACGACGCCCGCGCTGCCGCGGCGCTCGTCGTCGATCAGATCGAGGGCCGCGTTATTCGCCGACAGCGCGTCGCCGACGAAGCCCGCGAGGATACTGGCCTGACAAAGCAACCCGTTCAGCAGCAACGCCTCCGCCGGGTTCGATTCCGCGTCCAACACCGCCAGCGCTTCGCGCACCAATCGAATATACTCGTCCGCCGAACCGCTTGCCGCGATAATCCGTCCGTAACCCGCGATCAGCATCGCTTCGTGGCGACGGTTGCCGGCTTCCCGCGCGTAGCCCAACGCCTCCTCGACATAGACCTTGGCTTCTTCGACCGGCATCCCTTCGCGCCAGCCAAAGGTCAGCAACTGTCCACCGGCCAAAGCCCGCAGTTCGTCATTTTCCTTTGTCCGCGGCTGATCCCGCATCATCGTACGGATTTTTTTCCAATCCGCCAATGCCCGTCCCGAGTTTGTCCGACCAACCCAACGCGCCGAACGCTGCAAATGCATGGCCGCGGCAACCATATTTCCCGCGGCTTCATAGTGGTGCGCCAACAAGCCGGCGAACTCGTCACGCTTCCCCCACTCCTGGCTCTCGATCGCCCGCGCCACGGCGGCATGCAGACCCGTGCGCGTGGACCGCAGTTGCATCGCATAGGCCACCTCCTGAATCAAAGGATGCCGAAACGCGAAGCTTTCCCCCATCGCCGTTTGCCGCGGCTGGATCAATTCGGCCGCGCGAAGCCGCCTCAGCAGCGGCCGAGCGGCCGCATCCGACAGTCCGACGACCGCTCGCACCACCTCGGACGGAAACTCCTTTCCGATGATCGCAGCAGTCTGCAGGAAGGTTTTTTCGGCGTCGGGCAGCAGATCGATACGCGCGCCAATCACCGCCTCGACGGTCGTCGGCAGGGTCGGATTCTGCCAGCCTGACGGTGCCAGCCGATAGCGGCCCCGCTCCCCCAACAACACGCCGCTTTGCGCCAGCGAGAGGATCAGTTCTTCCGCGAAAAACGGATTGCCATCGGATCGTTCGGCGACATGCGCCACTACCTGGTCCAGTCCGGCGCCGTCTCCGATCAGATCGCGAATGACCTGACCAACCTCGCCGAGGCCAAGCTCCGGCAGGGCCAGTCCACGATACCAGGCGGGCGAAGACGGCAGCGACCAGTCGGGCCGGAAGGTCAGCACCATCAGGACCCTGGTGCCTTCAACTGCCGCGATCCAGGTTTCCAGAAAGTCCTGGCTGGCCTCGTCCAGCCAGTGCAGATCTTCAATAATGATCACCGAGGTCTGCGACCAAGCCGCCTTCGCGATCCGGCTGATGCTTTCGCGCAACCGCACGCGTCGCGTCGTCGGGTCGATGGCCCGAGACGTCGGCTCCGCGCATCCCAGAAAATCCGTCAGAGGCGCAAGATGCTCGGCCACGGGGAGCGCGAGCATCGTAAGCGTTTGCTCGATCCGCGTACGCGCCACTTCGGCGTCCATATCGGGCTCGATACGGAAGAAGGCGCGCAATGCTTCCAGCACGGGCAATAGCGGCGTCGCCCGGCTGTGAATCTGCGCACGCGCTTCCAGCACCCTGATCTGACGTTCGCGGCACCACTCACTGAACTCGAAACAAAGCCGGCTTTTGCCAACGCCGGGCGGCCCGGACACACCGATGACGCGCGGCGAGCCCGGCGCGGTGTCCAGCAGCGCACGTTGCAATGTCTCCAACTCGACGGCCCGCCCGCGCAATGGCATTAGCGATGCGCCGCGAAAATGCTCGCTGTTCACCGCCGGTTTGAGCCCGACCAATCGAAAAATATCCACCGGATCGGGAATACCCTTCAATGCGCGCGGACCAAGCGGCTCGGTGTCGCAATAGGCCCGGAGCAGGGTCTGGCAATCGCGGCTCAGGAATATTTCGCCGGGCGCGGCTTCCTGCTCGATCCGGCTCGCCAGATGCACGGTGAGACCTGTCACATCCTGCTCGACCGCCGAGCCCGAATGGAGTTTGCCCGTAACGACCTCGCCCGAGTGTAGCCCGATCCGGATCTGGGGGGCGTCGGGCAACTCGGCGACGGCGGAACGCATGGCAAGCGCGGCATGGCAGGCGAGCACCGCATGCCCCTCGCGCGCGTGCGGCACCCCGAACGCGGCCTTGAGTCCGTCGCCCAGTGTGCGAAGCACCGTGCCGTCATAGCGGTGGACCGCGCGCGCCATGACCATCACGATCGGGTGCAGGAAATTCATCGCCGCTTCGGCGTCCAGACCGGCGATCCGCGCGGTTGAACCGGCGACATCAGCAAACATAACGGTCGCCTGCTTGCGCTCGCCGGGCACGTCGACTACGCGGGCGTCAGGTTTTCTCGGCTCACCGCACCAGCCGCAAAATCGGGCCGTTTCCGGCAAATCCCGCCCGCAATGGGCGCATACCGGTGCGAGGGAGGCGCCGCAGGCCACGCAGAACCTGCTTGCGGCCTCATTGTCGTAAGCGCATGCCCCACAACGCATCGTGAATCCGCCGTCTACTGGATCACTTCGGTAGTCAATATAGGGGCGTGCGATCTCGGTGCACCAGTACCATCTCGGTGCTTGAAAAGCCATTCAGGCACAAAGGCGATAGCCTTCGTCAACCTTGGACCGTCAACGACTCGAAAGCACAATCTTTCCGTGCATTTGTGTCGTCGGATCCAAACCATGGAAACGCCGGCCGCCAGCCATGATGCTGCGGTACGATCATGCAATGCGGCGTGTCGCCGCATGATAAGACAGGTTTGCAGCCAACGATCTGGCGTTCGTCAAACTCGCGTCAACCCGAACCTGGCTGCGTGCTAACGAGTACGGTTACCAGATCCTTTTCCGTTTCGATCGAATCGAAACGGGGCTCTAGATTCCTGATTTGAGGCATTTTCTTAGCGAGAACCGGTAACCACCCCGCATCAAATGCGGGGCAGGCTTTCGCTCGAAAACGCCCTAGCAGCCGCGGCAGATGCTCTTGATCTTCTTGTCGAGGGCTGCGTCTTCCTTGTTGGTCGGATCGTTCGGATTGGCCAGATTCTTCTCCGAGGGGACATCGCCTGCCCGCGGCTGGCGATGGCCGACCGGGGCTTCTCGAACGCCCGTGGCCGGGCTCGCGCCCGGCGATCCGGTGCCGGTCTGCGCGGTGGCCGAAGGACCCGCGATCAGCGCCAGAAGCGCCAAGGTCGCGACCGATGCGGCCGCGATCGATTTGGTCGTGAACAGTTTTCGCATCTTGCTGCTCCCTTCCTGCAGAGAAACGCATCACGGTTTCGGGGGATAGAGATGCACGTCACCGCAATAATCGACGACACGATAGCGCGTTTCCGGTTCCACTTCACGTTCCCGCGAAAAAGAATCTGAAGGCCACAGGTAGCTCGGGCCGACCGGCGACTTGCCGTGGCCACCGGGTATATCGAGTACATATTCCGGCTGGCAAAGCCCGGAAACCCTCCCCCGCAGGTTTCGCATCAATTCCTGCCCCGCCTCCAGCGTGGTGCGCAAATGCGACGTGCCGGGCGCGAGATCGCCGTGATGCAGGTAATAGGGTTTTATGCGGCATTCGACGAAGGCCCGCATCAACGCTTCCAGCACGGCAATATCGTCATTGACGCCGCGCAACAGCACCGACTGGCTCACCATGGGAATGCCGGCGTCGACGAGCGCGGCGCAGGCGGCCCGCACGCGCACCGTCAATTCCCTGGCATGATTGGCGTGCAGCGCAACCCAAGTGGTCGCGCCCTCGACCTTGAGGGCTGCGACCATCTCCGGCGTGATGCGCGCGGGATCGGCGACGGGAACGCGGGTATGAATCCGGATGATCCTGACATGATCGACCGCGGCAAGATCGGCCATGATCTCGGCGAGCCGCCGCGGCGACAGCATCAAGGGATCGCCGCCGGTCAGGATCACTTCCCATATTTCGGGATGCGCCCGGATATAGGCCAGCGCGTTGTCGTAGGCGCCCTGCGACAGCGCCGCCGCCTTGCCCGGCCCGACCATTTCGCGGCGGAAACAAAACCGGCAATAGACCGCGCAGACATGCACCAGCTTGAACAGCACCCGGTCGGGGTAGCGATGCACGATGCCCGAGACCGGCGAGTGGGCATCATCGCCGATCGGATCAGTGCTCTCGCCTTCGCGCTTCACCAGTTCCTCGCGGCTGGGAATGAACTGCCGCGCGATCGGATCGTCGGGATCGTCGGGATCGATCAGGGCCGCGATATCGGGCGTCACCGCAATCGCATAACGCGCCGCGACCTTTTCCAGATCCGCCAGATCCGCGACCGACGCCAGCCCCTGGGCGACGAGCTCGGTGGGCTCCCGCAAGGTCGCGGTCGGCTTGAAACTGTAGGGGTTGTCGAAACGGTTCATCTTTCCCCCGACGGCGGCATCCACACCACCTGATCGATCCTGAGTGCGCCGCTCGCCAGCATCACCAGCCGGTCGAAGCCGAGGGCGACCCCGCTTGATGGCGGCATGACTGCGACGGCGTCGAGAAAATCCTCATCCAGCGGATAACGCTCGCCATAACGACGCTGTTTTTCGTCCATGGCCTGCACAAAACGGGCGCGCTGTTCGCGCGCGTCGGTCAACTCGCCAAATCCGTTGGCGAGTTCCACGCCGCAGGCATAGACCTCGAACCGCTCGGCGACGCGCGGATCGGAGGGTGAGGCGCGCGCCAGCGCGGCTTCCGGAACCGGATATTCGAACAACACCGTCAAACGCCCCTGCCCCAGCCTCGGCTCGACATGCTCAACCAGAATTTTGCTGAACATATCCGACCAGCTGTCATTGTCACTGATCCGTATCAAATCCGCAGCGACAGCCGCCAGTCCGTCCCGGTCGCCTTTGCCATCGGCGATGGTTGAAAGCAGGTCAATGCCGGCAAAGCGTTCGAAGGCTGCCGCCACCGTCAACAGTTCCGGCTCGGCAAAGGGATCGGCAACCCGGCCGCGAAACGAAAATCGCCCGATCCCGGTCGCCTGGGCTGCCTGCGCGATGATCACGATGCTGTCTGCCATGACCGCGTCATAGTCGGCATTGGCGCGGTACCATTCCAGCATGGTGAATTCGCCGAGGTGCATGTCGCCCTGCTCGCGGTCGCGAAACACCCGGGCAAACTCGAAAATCCTCTGCTCGCCCGCGGCCAGCAATTTCTTGCAGGCAAATTCCGGCGAGGTCCGCAAGTACCGTGTCGCGCGGCTGCCGTCGGCGCGGCGCACCTCCGCGCGCGGCGCATGCAAGTGGGTCTCGTTTCCCGGCGAAACCTGCAAGATCGGGGTTTCGACCTCGACAAATCCCTGCGCCTCGAACCATGCCCTGACAGCCCGGATGACAGCGCTCCGCGCCGCCAGAAACGGCCGGATATCGGCATGCCGCTCGGGTGTCCACCAGGGCGATAGCCGGTCGGGATCGCCAGCGGGGTTTTTCGTCATTTGGTCCATTTGCGTCGATGCATCGTCATGCGGTCCGAACCTCCGGCGCCCCTTCGGTGACTAACCGTGAACCAGGAATCAAGCAATGTTTGAACAGAGATTACGACCAATGGGGATGGCGCTGTTGCTGGCACTGGCAACGGCAGCGCCGGCCTGTGCCGATGGCCCCGGAGCCGGTTTCAAGCTCGCGGACGCCCCCACCTTCGAATCCCCCGACCACAAGCTGCGGCTGGAGCAATATGCCAAGGAACAGAAAGATCAGGGTCTGCTTTTCAAGTTCTGGATCTTCGATGCCGGTCACCGGCACGCCTCTCTCCTGAACCCCGGCGAGGGCGAGGACATGGCCGGCTATCAGGCCGGATTTCGATTTAGCCCTGATAGCCAGTGGCTGATACGGATGCAGAAGATGGGCGCGGGTTATCAGACGCTCTTCCTGTACCGCAGGCACGGCGACCAATTCTCACAAGCGACCAAAAAACCCCTGAGCGACATGGCCTGGGATTATTTCTTCACCACGCCGGATTCGAAGGGCATGCATCGGGATCCCAAGGACCCCTACTCGCTCGATCACGCCTTTGCGGCGCTGGTCAAGGGCATGGACGACAATTACGCCGGGATGGGGCAGCATTGGCCGGACAGCCGCTACGTGGTGATCAGCCTGAACTTCGACATGCAGGGTGAAGACGACAAGACCGCCCCATGGATCGAAGACTGGCACTGCGTCTACGATCTCAAGACCGGCTCGTTTTCGGTGCCTCCTGACTTCGCCGAGCACAACGCCAAGGCAATCACGTATCCCAAGCCGAAATGAGATCGAGCGCTGGGTGCTCAGGCGGCCGGCAGGACCGGAGCCCGGTCATCGATGGCCGTCAAGGAGCCGCTCTCAGGGGGTGCAAAACGCTGGCATCGAGCGGCAAAATCAGTATGTTGCAGCCCGAAACCGCTTCGCTGGCCTCGGGACATCCACGTTTCGACCGGTCCCGGGCCAGAACATCAGGAAAATCAGCTTTGAAAGTCATCGCCAGTTCTATTCGCAAGGGCAACGTCATCGAGCAAGACGGCAAGCTTTACGTGGTTCTCACCGCCGAAAACATCCATCCCGGCAAGGGGACGCCGGTCAGCCAGATCGAAATGCGCCGGATCAGCGACGGGGTGAAGATTTCCGAGCGCTACAAAACCACCGACCAGGTGGAAAAGGCGACCATCGAGGACCAGAATTTCAACTACCTCTACAAGGACGCCGACGGCTTTCACTTCATGAACAACGAGAACTACGATCAGGTTCAGGTGCCCGATGACATCGTAGGCTCGGCTGCGCCCTATTTGCAGGAAAACATGACCGTCAAGCTTTCGCTGCACGGCGTCATCCCGGTGGCGATCACGATGCCGCAGCGCGCGACGCTGGAAGTGGTGGAGACCGAGCCCGTCACCAAGGGCCAGACGGCATCCTCCTCCTACAAGCCTGCCATTCTTTCCAATGGCGTGCGCACCGCCGTGCCGCCGCACATCGGCACCGGCACGCGCATCGTGGTCATGACCGAAGACGGCTCCTACGTCGAGCGTGCAAAGGACTAAGCGGCATCAGGACATGCGTCGGGGGGAGTTGAGAAAGCAGGCTGTCTGCCGTCCCTTGCCCCGGCTCCTTGCGGCAACCCTCATGGCCGTTGCGCTATTGCTCGCCGGCCATTCGACGCTGTGCGCCGACGAATTCAGGACGCCGGCGATTTCGGCGGTGCGCGTCGATTGGCGCGCCGCGCTCGACCAGCTGCGGACCGAGATCAACACCCAGCCGGCGGCGGCTTCGGCGTTTTCCTTTACCCGCCGCTACCGCCTGCCCGCTTATGATCCGCGCTCGACGCCGGCTCTGGTGCAACTCAACGCCACGGCCTCGCAGATCTTCACGGGGATCGGGCGCAGCCCGGTTCCAGTGCTGCTGCCGTTCGACCCCGCCGCATTCCTCAACGCGCAGCTGAACGAAGTTCCGGCGAGCCTGTCGGTGTCGCACTACCAGGCCGACTTCCGTCCCGTGGACCTGTTCGACGCCGGACCTGCCGGCTACGACGCAACGTTTTCGCTCGAGCCGGGCGCCGGCGACGGCCTGCCGCAGCGGACCTTTGCCAAGCCGGTCGAAGTCCAGATCACCGGCTCGATCCTCATCTACGACATCAACGATCCCACAGGCGGCAAGGGTGAACCGGTGAAAGCGCTGGCGGCGCAATATCCCGACCTGCGCCGCTTCATCCGGGAAGGTTATGTGCGCTACGCCTTCACCCGCTTCGGCGTGCCCTATGTGGTGTCGATCCAGTGCCTGGACTCGACGCCGCGCGCGCGGCGCCTGGCCTGCCGCGAGGCTTATCCGGTGGCCGAGCGATTCCTCAAAGCCCTGCATGTCGCAGGCGGCCTGCCCTCGCGGCCGCGCCTCGATCTTCCCAGCGGCATCGCCGAGCGGCCGGCGGATACCTCACCGGATTTCACCTATCGCCTCGCCGGCGACATCATCGCCAACAGCGGGCATCGCAAGCAGGGCGGCCGCTTCGACATCACCGCCTATTCGCAAATCCGCTTTCCCCTGGAAAGAGCCCCGGCTTACGTGCACTCGCAGGAATTTCGGAACCGCCGTTCCAGCGACAGGCCCGCGGACGAACTCGCCGGCAGCAACACCAGTTACCCCTGGCAGGATAATTTCTGCGAAGCGCGCAGTTTCAACGTGGGCCAGTGTCCCAGCGGCTTTGGTCATCAGGGGGAGGATATCCGCCCGGCGCCCTGTCCGCCGAATGGCGAGGGCGCCGAGCACTGCGACCCCAGGCAGCAGGCGGTGGTCGCGGTTCGCGACAGCACCGTGATCCGCTCCCTCAAGCAGCAGGCGGCGACGCTGCAGATCAACAGCGCGACCGAACACATTCGTTTTCGCTACATGCACATGAATCCCGCAACGATGGACGCCGACGGCGTCCTGAATGGACGCAGCGTCGAGGAAGGCGAGAAAATCGGCGTGGTTTCCAATTACCTCGACCACCCCAACGGCACCTCGCGTCATCTGCATTTCGACGTCCAGGTGTTCACCCGCGACGGCTGGCTCTGGGTCAATCCCTACGCCACCTTGGTTTCGGCCTATGAGCGCCTGATCCGCGGCCGCGGCCGCGTGATCGGACCGGAAATCGCGGCGGCGCCCGAGGTGGCCCATGCGATGCCGGAGGATATCGCGCGTCCCGACAGCCAGGAAGGTGGCGAGAACTGACCCTCGCGTCACGCGCGCCACGCCGCCTCCCAAAAATTGCCGCGGAATCGTGCGTTGTGGCTCGAATGACCTTTTGGTGCATCCCCTTTCGCGCCGCTAGACTGGCACGATGAAACCACCTGATTCTCCGAACGCCCACACGCGCCGTACCCTACTGCGATCCGGCCTCGCCGCCGCGGCACTGCTGGCGCATCCGCTTGCCGCGTTCGCCGCGGCCCCGCCCGGCTTCGATCGATGGCGCGAGGCCTTTCGCGCGCGCGCATTGGCAAAAGGCATAACGGAAGCGACCTGGACCCGCGCCATGGGCCATGTCGAACCGGACATGTCCGTGTTCACGGAAATGCACAACCAGCCGGAATTCAACGAGGAGATCTGGCAATACATCAATCGCCGCGTTTCCGACTGGCGCATCATCGCCGGCAAGGAGGCGCTAAAGAAGAACGAGGCGCTGTTCGCACGGATCGAACAGGATTTCGGCGTCGAGCGCGGCACGCTCTTGGCGCTGTGGGGCGTCGAATCCGCGTTCGGCGATCCGCTGGTACAGCAGAACCATATGCGACCGGTATTTCCCTCGCTGGCGGCGCTCGCCTGGAACGAGCCGCGCCGCAAGGCCTATTGGCAGAGCGAGCTGATCAATGCACTGCGCATCGTCGATCGCGGCTGGTCCACGCCGGAGCAGATGCGCGGCTCCTGGGCCGGCGCGATGGGACATACCCAGTGGATGCCCGAAGTCTGGCTCAATGTCGGCATCGACTACGACCATGACGGCAAGATTTCGCCGTTCGGCAAGCCGGACGATGCGCTGGGGTCGACGGCGAAATTCCTGGTCGATCGCGGCAAGTATCATCGCGGCGAGCATTGGGGTTATGAAGTTCGCGCGCCCGGCGCAAGCGGTGGCAACAAGACCTACGCCGCCTGGTCCAGCGCCGGTGTAACCCGCGCCGACGGCCAGCCATTCCCGCAACCGAACGCCTCGGCAAAACTATGGATGCCGGTCGCAGGCGGGCCGGCGTTCCTGCTGGGGCCGAATTTCTATTCGGTGAGGAGCTACAACCCCTCGATGAACTACGCACTGGCGATCTGCCATCTCGGCGACCGCATTTTGGGCGCACCGCCCTTCCTGCAGCCCTTCCCCGGTTCCGAGCGCGCGCTCACATTAGCTGAAGTGCAGGAAATGCAGGTGCGCCTGACCAAGGCAGGCTTCGATACCGGCGGCACCGACGGCCGCGTCGGCAACGACACCATGGCCGCGATCCGGGATTTCCAGATCAAGACGGGGATGGAGCCGGCAGATGGGTACGGCGGGCTGAAGGTGCTGGCGAGGTTGCGGCAGGGGTCATAGCAACACCGTCATTGCGAGCGCAGCGAAGCAATCCATCTCGCGCAGAGAAGAAAGAATGGATTGCTTCGCTGCGCTCGCAATGACGCTGAAGCAGCGGCGTCACCGTATCACCGCCGGTCCCTGATCCGGCACGGCGACATCGAGCACGCGCAGTTGCACCCGCTCGGTGCCCTGATAGCGATCGACCGCGAGCGAGCCCGCGACATGCAACGGCTGGCCGCGATTTGCCGCGAGCGCGTTACCAAGCTTCTGGCCGATCGAGCGGAACGCGATGCCGTTGACGATGGCGCCGTCGCCGGATTTGAACCGCAACCGCAGATGCGCCTGCCCCACTTCATCGGCATAGACCAGCTGATGCGACGGCAGTGCGATCACCGGCTCCGGATTGCCGCTGCCGAACGGACCGGCGCGATTAAGCGTTGCCGCCAGTTCCGGCGTCACCGCGCGCGCGCTCACCGCGCCGTCGATCAGGAGTTCGTTGACATGGCGCGAGGCCGCGACGTCCTGGGCGAGCACGCTTTCCATGTAGGCGCGAAATTCCGCGAGTTTTTCCTTGCGCAAGGTGACACCCGCGGCCATGGCGTGGCCGCCGCCTTTCATCAGCAGGCCGTCGTGAACGGCCTGCCGCACGGCCTTGCCGAGATCGACGCCGCCGATCGAGCGGCCCGAGCCGGTGCCGATGCCGCCGGGCTCGAGCGCAATCGCAAACGCGGGCCGGCCGAATTTTTCCTTCAGCCTGGAGGCGACGAGACCGACCACGCCGGGATGCCAGCCCTCCGACGCCGTGACGATCACCGAGCCCTTGTCTTCGAGTCCGAGCGAAGCCAGCGCCTCGGCCTCGGCCTGGGCTTCCGCCATCTGCTCGATGACGCGGCGTTCGCTGTTGAGCCGGTCAAGCTCAGTGGCGATCCGTGCCGCTTCCGAGACGTCGCCCTCCAGCAACAGCCGCACGCCGAGATCGGCGCGGCCGATCCGTCCGCCGGCATTGATGCGCGGACCCAGCATGAAACCGAGATGCCAGGCCTCGGGCGGCCCGTTGAGCCGCGACACATCCATCAGCGCGGTGTGGCCGACGTGGTCGCGGCGGCGCATCGCGATCAGGCCCTTGGCGACAAAGGCGCGATTGAGCCCGATCAGCGGCGCGACATCGGCCACGGTGCCGAGCGCTACGTGATGCAGCATGCCGAGCAGATCCGGCTCCGGCATTTCGGCGGTCCAAAAACCCCGCGCGCGCAGTTCGCGATTGACCGCGACCAGCGTTACCAGCACGAGTCCGACCGCGGCGAGATGGCCGAGGCCGGAGAGATCATCCAGCCGGTTCGGATTGACCAGCGCCTCGACCACGGGCAGTTCGTCGCCGCATTGATGGTGATCGATGACGACGACGGACAGGCCGAGCCGGCGCGCTTCGGCGAGCGGCTCGAGGCTGGTGGTGCCGCAATCGACCGTCACCAGGAGCGTAGCGCCCTTCTCGCTGAGCATTCGCACGGCCTCGACATTGGGGCCGTAGCCTTCGAAGATGCGGTCAGGAATGTGGATCAGCGGATCGAGCCCGCAATGGCGCAGGTGCCAGGCAAGCAATGCCGCCGACGTGGCGCCGTCGACATCATAGTCGCCGAAGATCGCGACTTTCTCGCCGCGCGTGGCCGCCTCCGCGATGCGCTTCGCCGCGGCTTCCATCTGCGTCACGGTATAGGGATCGGGCATCAATTTGCGGATGGTCGGATCGAGAAAGTCCTCGACCGCGTCGATCTCGACGTCGCGCCCCGCCAGCACCCGCGCCAGCATCTCCGGCAACTGGTGGCGCTGCACGATCGCCAGCGCCCGCGCCGCCCCGCGCGCATCGAGCCGGTCGCGCCACAATTTTCCGGTCGCCGAATGCGCGACGCCGAGAAATGCCGGCGGCGGCTCGAGGGGGAATGCGGTTGCGGGGAACGTCATGATGCATCCAGCAGATAAGCCGGATCGTCGGAGGTTCAATGATTCGTGCGCGCCGGTGCCGACTTATACCCGTGATCCCCGGATGACGGCTGAGATAGGGCCCCCACGCGAATGATTTTGGCGGCTTCCTTCGGTAAATAATCGGCGCCCAACCGACTTTCTCATCGCGCTGACGGGGACGCCCGTCATGCACATATTTGTGAATCGGGGAACCGCGAATGAGCGTAACGACGGTGCCGCGCATGCGTAACGGATACGAGGAGCAGCGCCTTTAAGGAGCCGCCGCCGCCGTCAATCCCGATCGAGGAGCGTTGCAATCGCATGAAGACATCTTTCAACGTCGCTGAAAAAGGGCACGGCTCTTATCACCTCCTGGCCCCTCTCCGCCTGGTCATGGTCGTCATCTTCGTGTCGTTCGGCATACAGAAGTTCACGCTTCAGTCGGCTCAGGGCATCGTCCAGTACATCAGCAATAGCCCGTTCATTTCGTGGCTTTCTGTATTCGGCTTGAGGGGGGAAGCGAATCTTCTCGGCGTTGTCGAGCTCTGCATTGCGGCGCTTCTCGCGGCCGGCGCGTTCAGCCCGATCCTGTCGGCCATCGGTTCGCTGATGGGGATGCTCAGTTTTGCCGTCACGTGGTCGTTCTTTTTCACGACGCCCGGTGTCGTCAAATGGAGCTTATCTACCGATCCGATCGCATGGAACTTGACCGGCGAATTTCTGTTCAAGGACATCGTCCTGCTGTGCGTCTGCGCGGTATTGTTCCTCGCGTCGCTGCCGCAATCCGTCGTCCGATTGCGCTCCGGCTAGCGAGCCTCCATCACCACTTGGTGCGTGTCGCCCGCATGAACGCAGCGATATGCGGGTGATGCCAGTCCGGAAGGATATCGCTTCGCTCGTCCGGACTGCGCTTGCTTATGGCCGTCATCCTGAGGTGCTCGCCTCTTCGGCGAGCCTCGAAGGATGACAGCCCGTGGCCCATCCTTCGAGATGCCGCGCCGAACGGCGCGGCTCCTCAGGATGACGGCAGAGCAAGCGGCGCAAGACTACTCAACACCCCAGCTTTTCAGCGATCCCGTTAAAATCTTTCGCAACAATATCCCAGTCGCCTTTGGCCTCGAAATCGTATTTCTGGAGCGGGCCGTATTCGGTCGGGCGCGCGACGAAGGCCGTCTTCAATCCCAGTTTCTGCGCCGCCTTGAGGTCGTTGTTGTGGGCGGCGACCATCATCACCTGCTCCGGCGCAAGGCACAAAAGGCGCGCGGCGCCGAGATAGGTTTCGGGATCGGGCTTGTAATGTTCGAACAGCTCCGCCGACATGATCAGGTCCCAGGGGAGGCCCGCGTGCTTCGCCATCTCGGTCAACAGCGCGACATTGCCGTTGGAGAGCGGCGAGATGATGTATTTTGTCTTCAGCCGTGTCAGGCCGGAGACGCTGTCGGGCCACGGGTTGAGGCGGTGCCAGCCCATGGTGAGATAATGCAGGTCGGCATCGGTCAGGCCGGATATTCCAAGCTGCGCCACCAGTTTTTCCAGCGACTGGCGGTGCAGTTTGTCCAGGATCATATAGCCGCGCTCGGGATGTTTTCGCACCTCGTCCATCGAGGCGTGGTACACGGCGCGCCAACCATCGACCAGCGCGGTCCAGTCGCCCTTGATGCCGCGCGTCGCGCTCCATTTGGTGAAATCGGCGATCAGGCTGGAGCGCCAGTCGACCACGGTGCCGAAGACGTCGAACACGAGTGCCTTGACCGCGGAAATGTCGGACATTGGTCGCTTCCTATTGTTGTTGTCATTCCGGGATGGCCCGAAGGACCAGACCTCAGATGCGCAATTGCGCATCGGGGAATCTCGAGATTCCGGGTTCGATGCTGCGCATCGCCCCGGAATGACGGCGTTAGTCCAGATGGAATTTTTCCAGCTGCCGGTGATCGGCCTTGATATAGCGCACCGTGCCGGTGACCGAGCGCATCACCACGGTCTCGGTCTCGATGACATCGCCCCGGAACTTGACGCCTGAGAGCAGCGAGCCCGTCGTGACGCCGGTCGCTGCGAACAGGCAGTCGCCGCGCGCCATGTCCTCGATGCCGTAGATCATGCGGGGATCGGTGACGCCCATTTTGTGGGCGCGCTCGCGCTTCTCCTCGGTGTCGAGGATCAGCCGGCACTGCATCTGGCCGCCGATGCAGCGCAGCGCCACCGCCGCCAGCACGCCCTCGGGCGCGCCGCCGGTACCGATATACATGTCGACCCCGGTATTGTCGGGGTCTGCGCAATGGATGACGCCGGCGACGTCGCCGTCGGTGATCAGGCGTACTGCAGCGCCGGTCGAGCGCACGCCGTTGATGATATCGGCGTGCCGCGGGCGATCGAGCACCAGGACCGTGATCGCGCTGGTGTCGACGCCCTTGGCCTTGGCGAGGCGGCGGACATTGTCGGCCGGCGAGGCGTCGAGCTCGACCACGCCCTTCTTGTAGCCGGGGCCGACCGCGATCTTCTGCATGTAGACATCGGGCGCGTGCAACAGCGTGCCGCCATCGGCCATCGCCATGGTGGCGATCGCGCCCGGCATGGCCTTGGCGCACAGCGTCGTGCCTTCCAGCGGATCGACGGCGATATCGACTTCGGGACCGGTGTTCATCCCGACCTTCTCGCCGATGAACAGCATCGGCGCCTCATCGCGCTCGCCCTCGCCGATCACCACCGTGCCCTGGATCGGCAGCTTGTTGAGTTCGCGGCGCATGGCGTCGACCGCGGCCTGGTCGGCGGCCTTCTCGTTGCCATGGCCGCGAAGCCTCGCCGCCGACACCGCCGCGCGCTCCGTCACCCGCACGATTTCGAGCGTCAGGACGCGCTCCAGCAACAGCTGCGGCGGTACGGAAATATGGGTGGACATCGCAACACTCCCTTGGACTTCACTTGTGGGCCTTCCGGCCCGTCTTAGTTCTTTTCGATCCGTATCACCTGCGGCCGGCCGCTTATCACCTTGTCGCGCTGTACCGCCTGCAGCGCGCGATACACGGCGTCCTCGCTGGTCGCATAGGTAATCAGGATTACCGGCACCGGGGAGGCCTTGTTGCTCGCGCCGTTGGCGTCAACGCCGTCGGGATGACGCTGCACGATCGATTCGATCGAGATTTTCTGCTCTGCCAACCGGGTGGCGATGGCGGCTGCGGTGCCGGCGAGATCGCGCGCCATCAGGCGGATATAGTAGCCGCCCTCGTGCCGCTCCATCGGCGCCTTCCTGGTCTCGCGCAGCCTGTCAACGGGACGGCCGAAGGGCCTCGCGCGAATGCCGCGCGCGACATCGGCAATGTCGGCGATTACGGCGGAGGCGGTCGCCGCCCCGCCGGCGCCGGGTCCGACCAGCGTGATCGGCGGAATGCCGGCGCCGTCAATGGTCACCGCATTGGTGACGCCCATCACCTGCGCGATCGAAGAGGATTTCGGCACCATGGTCGGATGCACGCGCTGCTCGATGCCCTTCGCGGTCCGCACCGCAACGCCGAGCAGTTTTACGCGAAAGCCGAGCTGTTCGGCGGCGCGCAGATCCTCCGGCTTGATCGAGGAAATGCCTTCGACATAGACCGCGCTCTGCGCGACCTTGGTGCCGAAGGCGAGGCTCGCCAGGATCGCGAGCTTCTGCGCGGTGTCGTGGCCGTCGACGTCGAAGGACGGGTTGGCCTCGGCGTAGCCGAGCCTTTGAGCATCCTTCAGGCATTCGGCGAACGACAAGCCTTCCTGCTCCATCCGGGTCAGGATGTAGTTGCAGGTGCCGTTGAGGATGCCGTAGACGCGGTTGATCTCGGTGCCCGCAAGACCCTCGCGCAAGGTCTTGATGACGGGGATCGCGGCACCGACGGCGGCCTCGAAATTCAGTGCGCCGCCGTGCTTCTCGGCGGCCCTCGCCAGCCGCAGGCCGTGCTTGGCGATCAGCGCCTTGTTGGCGGTGACGACCGACTTGCCGGATTTCAGCGCCGCTTCGATTGCCGAAAGCGCGGGCTCGCCGGAGCCGCCCATCAGTTCGACGAAGCAATCGATGCCGGGATCGGTAGCCAGATCGAGCGGGCTCTTCGCCCAGGCGATGCCGCGCAGGTCGAGGCCGCGCTTCTTCACTTTGGAGCGTGCGGTGACGGCGACCACGCGCACGCTTCGTCCGCAGCGAGCCTGCAACATGCGGCCCTGGCTCTCGATCAGACGGACCACTTCGGCGCCAACAGTGCCGAGCCCCGCAATACCCACCTTCAGGGGTGCGACCATGACGAAAAAGACCTGCCGGAAAGACTTAAACTAGGCATGATCTGGCCCGAAAACCATTTCTATCCCCGGGTCAAGCCCGGGGACATGCTTTTCGGGATCATGCCTATCGCCGGTTGGCGAGAGGAACCACGTTGTGCAACGTTTCGATGCCGCTTTCAAGGAAGCGCCGCACGCCGCGGGCGGCCTGGCGGATGCGCTGCTCGTTTTCCACCATGGCGATGCGCACAAAACCCTCGCCGTGCTCGCCGAAGGCAACGCCCGGCGACACCACGACGCCGGATTTCTCCACCAATAGGGTTGCGAACTGCATGCTGCCGACGCCGCGGAAGGCCGGCGGCAGCGGCGCCCAGGCGAACATCGAGGCGTCAGGCGGCGGAATCTCCCATCCCGCCCGGCCGAACGATTCGACCAGCGCATCGCGGCGCTTGCGATAGGTGTCGCGCATTTCGCGGATGCAATCCTCGGGTCCGTTCAGCGCGGCGGTGGCCGCGACCTGGATCGGCGTGAACGCGCCGTAATCGAGATAGGATTTCACCCGCGCCAATGCGGCGATGATGCGATCGTTGCCGACCGCAAATCCCATCCGCCAGCCGGCCATCGAAAACGTCTTCGACATCGAGGTGAATTCCACGGTCACGTCGATCGCACCGGGAACCTGCAGCACCGAAGGTGGCGGGTTGTCGTCGTCGAAATAGACCTCGGCATAGGCGAGGTCGGACAGGATGAAGATCTCGTGCTTCTTCGCAAACGCCACCAGATCCCGGTAGAAATCGAGGTCCGCGACATAGGCCGTCGGATTGGAGGGATAGCAGACCACGATCGCCAGCGGCTTTGGGATCGAATGGATGATGGCGCGCTCGACCGCTTCGAAGAATTGCGGCGTCGGCTCTGAGGGCACCGAGCGGATCACGCCGCCGGCCATCAGGAACCCGAAGGCGTGGATCGGATAGCTCGGATTTGGGCACAGCACGACATCGCCGGGCGCGGTGATCGCCTGCGCCACATTGGCAAAGCCTTCCTTCGAGCCCAGCGTCGCCACGATCTGGGTTTCAGGGTTCAGCTTGACGCCAAATCGCCTGGCGTAATAGCCGGCCTGCGCCTTGCGCAGCCCGGTAATTCCGCGCGACGCCGAATAGCGGTCGGTGCGCGGCTTGCCGAGCGTTTCCTTGAGTTTTTCGATCACATGGGGCGGCGTGGACAGATCCGGATTGCCCATGCCGAGATCGATGATGTCGGCACCGGCATTGCGCGCGGCCGCCTTGGCCCGGTTGACCTGTTCGAACACGTAAGGCGGCAGACGGCGAATGCGATAAAAATCTTCCATGGGACCTCGCTCCGGCAACCGCGTAAGCGGAATCGCCAGCCTTGTGGATTTGAAGCCGAAATTCGGCTCCATCCATAAATCAAGCTAAATCAGGAGCTTAGAGGTATTTCAGGCGGAGAAACATCGTCCTCGCCCTGATTTGCGGTTGAATTGCCGTCCTTTTAGCACGGACACCCGGTCGTGCCAGCCGTAAGCGTTACTTGGCGGCCGGGTTTTGGGCGGCCGGGTTTTGGGCAGCGGCGGCGGACGCCTGGCGGTCCCGCGCGGCGGCGAGTTCCGCCTCGATCTTGGCCCGTTCCGCCGGCGCCAGTTCGGGCTCGTCCCGATCCGGCGGAATATCGTGGACCGGAAGGTAGCCGCCTTGATCCTTGGCGCGCGCGGGCGCATCGGCCGGCGTGCCGACGATCGGCAAATCCGCGATCGATGTCGACGAGCAACCGCCGAGCGCAAGCACCGCTGCCAGCAGCGCTCCCGCGGCCAATGCCCGCTTTTTTCGATCCCGCGCCATCGTCCCGGAAGTCCCCACTTCGCGTTCGGCTCTCCGCCTGATGCTTATTTCATCAACCTTTGCTGCCAGCGCTCAAACCATTGTCGCCCGAAACGATTAAAGCCCCAACAATAAACCGCATCGGTGCGGCCCCAATATGACAGAACCAAGAGGTTTTGTCGCAGTGCAACACCGGAAATTCCAAGATTAACCTCTCAACCGGCGCCGTCGATCAACGCGGTGACGAACGCAAAATGAACCTATAGGGTTGGCGACCATGAGCGACGTCACAATTGAAACCAAGGTCGAAAAGAAGTTCGATCCGGAAACCTTCGCGCTGAATCTCGCGCGGGCGATGGAGACGAGCGGCCAGGCGCTGGCCGCCTATCTCAAGCCGCGGGAGAGCGGCGAGATCAAGGACAAGCCGCCGAGCGAACTCACTGAAGTGATCAAGACCTTCACCGCGGTCGCCGAATACTGGCTGTCGGACACCGATCGATCGAGCGACCTGCAGGCCAAGATCGCCAAGGCCTATCTCGATCTCTGGGGTTCCTCGTTGCGCCGCATGGCCGGCGAGGCCGCGCCGCCGGCGATCACGCCGTCGCCGCGCGACAAGCGCTTCAAGGATCCCGAGTGGAAATCCAACCAGTTCTTCGATTTCGTGATGCAGCTCTATCTGCTCACCACGCAATGGGCGCAGGAACTGGTGCGCAACGCCGAAGGCGTCGATCCGCACACCCGCAAGAAGGCCGAGTTCTACGTCCAGCAGATCACCAACGCGCTGGCGCCGTCGAATTTCGTCCTCACCAATCCGGAAGTGTTGCGCGAGACGCTTGCCTCCAACGGCGACAATCTGGTTCGCGGCATGAAGATGCTGGCCGAAGACATCGAGGCCGGCGGCGGCACGCTGCGCATCCGCCAGTCCGACCCGTCCAATCTCGTGGTCGGCGTCAACATGGCAACCACGCCGGGCAAGGTGATCTATCAGAACGACTTGATGCAGTTGATCCAGTACACGCCCGCGACGGAGAACGTGCTGCGCACGCCGCTCCTGATCGTGCCGCCCTGGATCAACAAGTTCTACATCCTCGACCTCAAGCCGGACAAATCCTTCATCCAGTGGTGCGTCGATCAGGGCGTCACGGTGTTCGTGATCTCCTGGGTCAATCCGGACAAGAGTCTCGGCGCCAAGACCTTCGAAGACTATATGAAGGACGGCCCGCTGGCGGCGATAGACGCAATCGAGAAGGCCACCGGCGAGATGAAAGTCCACACCATGGGCTACTGCGTCGGCGGCACGCTGCTCGCCTCGACGCTCGCCTGGCTGGCGGAAAAGCGCCGCGTGCGCGTGACCTCGGCGACGTTCCTCGCCGCGCAAGTCGATTTCACCCATGCCGGCGATCTCCTGGTGTTCGTCGACGAAGACCAGATCTCGGCGCTCGAGCGCGACATGAAGGAAGCCGGCGTGCTCGAAGGCTCCAAGATGGCGATGGCCTTCAACATGCTGCGTTCCAACGACCTGATCTGGTCCTATGTCGTCAGCAACTATCTGAAGGGGCAGCCGCCCTCCTCGTTCGACCTGTTGCACTGGAATTCGGATGCGACGCGGATGCCGGCGGCCAACCATTCCTATTACCTGCGCAATTGCTACCTGGAGAACCGGCTGTCGACCGGCAGCATGGTGCTGGACAACACGCTATTGGACCTGTCGAAGGTGAAGGTGCCGATCTACAATCTGGCAACGCGTGAGGATCACATCGCGCCGGCGGATTCGGTGCTTTACGGTTCGCAATTCTTCGGCGGCCCGGTGAAATTCGTGCTGTCCGGATCGGGACACATCGCCGGCGTCGTCAACCCGCCGTCTTCGGGCAAATACCAGTTCTGGACCAACGACAATATCAGGGATGTGACGCTCGCCGACTGGCTCAAGGCAGCCCAGGAGCACAAGGGTTCGTGGTGGCCGGACTGGCGGCAATGGCTGGAGAGCATCGACGCCGAACAGGTGCCGGCGCGCACCGTCGGCACCGACGCGCTGCCGCCGATCGAGGACGCGCCCGGCAGCTACGTCCGGGTCCGCGCGTAGCGCAACGCTGCGTGCTTGGTTATAAACAGCCGTCCCGCCGGGACGAGATTCGAAACCAAGATCGAGGGGAACACCGATGACGCGCGAATTGTTCTGGCTGACGCTGACCGTCATTCTGACGGGATTGCTGTGGGTGCCCTACATCCTCAACCGCTGTCAGGTTCGCGGCCTCGGCGGCGCGATGGCCAATCCCTCGCGCAACGCCAAGCCCCACGCCGAATGGGCCACGCGGCTGATGTTCGCGCACGACAATGCGGTCGAAAATCTCGTGATCTTCGCGCCCCTGGTGCTGATCCTCAACGCGATCGACTATTCCAGCCAATGGACGGTGCTGGCCTGCGCCGTCTACTTCTGGGCCCGCCTCGCGCATCTCGTCGTCTACACCATGGGCCTGCCGGTGTTCCGGACGCTCGCCTTCACCGTCGGTTTCCTGGCGCAGGCGGTGCTGGCGCTGGCGATTTTCAAGGTGCTTTGAAAGCAGCAGAGGTCAGACGCTCTTCCGCGCCACCACATAAAGCATCGCGGCATGCTCATTGTCGAAGCCTTTGACCTCGCCGCTGTCGATCGACAATGAGCTCCAGCGGCCGGCTTCCGAATAGGTTGCCCGCAGCCAGTCCGGCGACGGATAGTTGTAGTAGCGATCGAGCTTGTCCCGTCCGTCGGCTGCGCCGGTCTTGAAGCTGGCGTAGAAATAGCCCGCGGGTTTCAACGCGCGCCAGATCAGCCCCAACACATGTGCCAGTTCAGGCCTCGGCACATGAAGCAGACAGGCGTTGGCCCAGACGCCGTCATAGGCCTCGACCGCCTTGAGGTCATGGAACAGCAGCGTCTCGACCGGACGGCTGAGCCGACGCGATGCCTCCTCGGCCATCTCAGGCGCTCCATCGGTGGGACGCGCATCGAAACCCCCTGCGATCATTTCGGCCGAGGCGGCGCCGGCGCCGCATCCCAGTTCGAGGATGCTGGCGCCGGCCGGAAGCAGCGCGAGAAATGCTTTCAGCCGCGTATGCTGTGCGATCTCGCGCTCGGCATAGGCCCGCGCGTTCTCCCCGTAAAACATCAGGGTCTTTGCGTCCGCGGGGTTCATGTCACTCATGCCGACAGCGCGATCTTGCTGGCTTTCGGCCTCATGTATCCGCAAAGCCCAGCATCAGCCGCATGTTCTGGACCGCGGCCCCCGAGGCGCCCTTGCCCAGATTGTCGAGACGCGCGACCAGAACCACCTGACGATATTTCGGGCTCGCAAAGACATAGAGCTCGAGCCTGTTGGTTTCGTTGAGCGCCTCCGGCTCGATGCGTCCGCTCTTGATCGCCGCATCGTCGAGCGGCATGACCGAGACATAGGCGCTATCAGCATAACGCTTCGCCAGCGCGGCGTGCAGCTCGGCCGCGGCGGGCTTGCCCGGCAGCGTGTCGAGATGCAGCGGCACCGATACCAGCATGCCCTGCCGGTAGTTGCCGACCGACGGCACGAAAATCGGCCGGCGCGACAGCCTTGAATAAAGCTGCGTCTCCGGCAAATGCTTGTGCTCAAAGCCGAGGCCGTAGAGTTCGAACGCCGGCGCCGTGCCGTTCTCAAAACTCTCGATCATCGACTTGCCGCCGCCGGAATAGCCGCTCACCGCGTTGATGGCGACGGGATAGTCCGAAGGCAACAGCCCGGCATCGACCAGCGGTCGCAGCAGCGCTACCGCGCCGGTCGGATAGCAGCCCGGGTTCGAGACTTTCCGGGCCGCGCGTATCTTGTCGGCCTGGTCGGGTGCAAGTTCCGGAAAACCATAGGTCCAATCGGCGGCGACCCGGAACGCGGTCGAGGCATCCAGTACTTTGGGCGCGGACGCTCCCATGCCGTCGATCAGCGCCACGGTTTCCCGCGCGGCGGCGTCGGGCAGGCAGAGGATGACGAGGTCGACTTCCTCCATCAGCGCGCGCTTTGCGCCCGCGTCCTTGCGTTTGTCCTCGGCGATACCCTTGAGCACGACGTCGCTCTGTTGGCCGAGGCGCTCGCGTATGCCGAGACCCGTGGTTCCGGCCGCGCCGTCAACGAACACGGTCGGCCGGGCGGCGTTCTTGGTGACGACGGGGTTGCCTTTCGGCTGCTTGGTGTCGGTGAGGGTCATGGCGTGTTCCTTCAATCCGCAGGCGCGGCGACAGGCATGGATGATTTGTAGTCCAACTGCGGCCGCAGCGCGACCATCTGTTTTCCGATATTGCGTGCGGCGTCGTCGTCTTGCTGCAGCAGTGACGAGGCAATCGCAACATGATCGGCGTCGGATTTATGCTGGTTGAGCTTGAAGCTGCCCTCGACATCTTCGACCGACATCACCATGCCGACGATCGCCTTTTTCAGCGCATCAAGGCGTCCGGCGGCGACTTTCGACACCAGCCAAGGCGGCTTCGGCGCAAGCCAGTTTTCGAATTTGGCACTGAGCGCGTCGAGATGCGGGCCGAGTTCGGACTCCGGCACCGTCCGCACCGTCCCGGTGAGGTGCACGGTCTGGTAGAGCCAGGTCGGCACCTGATCGGGCGAAGCGTACCAGTCGGGCGACACATAGGCATCGGCACCCGGCACGGTGATCAGCCAGCACGATTTGCCGTCGGCCAGCTTTGCCAGCGGATTGCCGCGCGCGACGTGAAACGCGGCCTGCGGCGTGCCGTCGTCGGCCGACGTCAGGAGAAACGGCAGCGATGAGGCGATCGGCCTGGCGCCGTCCCATGCGGTGACGCTGCCAAATCCCCGCACTTGCGCAAATTCGAGGCTTGCGGCGCGATCGGGCTTGAACATCGGGGGCGTATACATTTCAAACTCCTGCTTGACGTAGGAGCCGCCAGATCAGACCGCGTTGTTTGGAAAAGAGAGGCCGCGGAGTGGATCCGGCGGCAGGGCAGCGATCTTAAACGCAGACGACCGCCCGTACCGCTGGGGTACGGCGGCGGCGCACGGTGACAATGGTCGCGGCGTTATTCATGGCCGGGGCTATAAGGCCACGGCCTCGTTTCGTCAAGGTTTCTCAGATCGTCGGATTCCACGGCGCCGGAATTACCCGATAACCGTTGCCGTCCTTCTCGACGTGGCCGAGCCCCGGGAACGGATAGTGGAAGCCCTGCACCATCAGCTTCTCGGTGGCGACCATGTCGTAGATCCGACGGCGGGTCTTTTCGGCGACATCGGCGTCCTGGTCGAAAAAGGCATGCCAGCCCGGATTGGTCGCAAACGGATTTGGATTGTTGGTGACATCCGACTGGACGAACACCTTGCCGGAGCCGGACGACAGCACATAGGAAGTGTGGCCGGGCGTATGACCGACGGTCTCGACCGCAAGCAGGCCGGGCGCCACTTCCTTGCCCCACTCGTAGGGCGTCACCTTCTTCTTCAGCGCCGCATCGAAAATGTTGCGGTTGTTCTTGAACAGCCCCTGCATGCGTCCGGCGGGCGCCCGGCTCATCTCGCCGTCGTCCATCCAGAACTTCCATTCCGTCGCGGGCACCAGCACCTCGGCGTTGGGAAAGGCCGGCGTGCCGTCGGCCGTCAACAGGCCGTTCACATGGTCGGTGTGGAAGTGCGAGATCACCACCATGTCGACCGCCTTGGCGTCGAAACCGGCGGCGGCGAGGTTATCGGCGAACTGGCCGGCGGCGCCCTTGCTGTTGACCTTGGCGACCGGGCCGTTGCCGGTATCGACGACGACGAGCTTGCCACCGGTGTTGATCACCAGCGGCGCGAAGTAGATCGTCATGATGTCGCGCGGCAGAAACGCCTTCTCGAGCGCGGCATTGATCTCTTCCTTCTTCGCATTGGTGATGAAGGAATCCTCAAACGTAAAGGTGTTGCGGCCATCGGAGACCACGGTCACCTCGATGTCGCCGACCTTGTAGCGATAGAAACTCGGCGCCTGCTTGTCGGCCACGGGAGCGGCCGCGCTGGCCGGCCGAGCTGCAAGGAGCGGTGCCGCCGCGACCGCGGCGGCGCCTGTGAGTGCGTGACGTCGTGTCAGTTCCATGGTTTGTCCTCCGATTTTCCGCGCGGGATTCCCCGCTTGCTGGCGCTTGTCGCGGCCATTGTTAGCAGCGTTTCTGGCGGGGCGCGACAGCAAGGATGCCTAGACCGTGCGCCACAGCCATTCGGCGATCTGGGCGATGACATCGCCGAACAGCAACAGCGCCGCCGCCCAGACCAGCGCCGATATCCAATTGGCGAATTGAAAACTCCAATTCGGCATTTCGAAAATTCCGGCCGCCAGCGGCACCGAGGCGCGCAAGGGTCCGAAAAACCGGCCGATGAAGATGCTGGGCACGCCCCATTTTTTCACAAAAGCCTCGCCGCGGGGCAAAATCTCCGGATAACGCGACAGCGGCCACATCTGCGCGACATGCTCCTTGTACTTGTAGCCGAACCAGTAGGAGATCCAGTCGCCGAGGGCTGCGCCAATGCCGCCGGCGATCCACACCGGCCAGAAACTGATGCCACTCGCGCCGATCAGGGCGCCGATCGCGACCAGCGCGCCCCAGGCCGGGATCAACAGCGAAATGAAGGCAAGCGATTCGCCGAACGCGAGCAAAAGTACAATCGGGGCGGCCCAAGCCTGATGATCGCGCACGAAATCGGCCAGCGCGTGCGCATAATCTTCCATTCAAAACGCCCTTCCCGATCCGTTTGGCCCTGGAACCTTTCTTGCGGATTCGGTGCCGACGGACAGGTAAGCCGCCCCGATCCCCGACATCAAGTCACAAAGCCGGCGACAATCCGTGAGCGATGTCGTTGAACAGGCCCGCTTTTATCGCGGCGGGGCTGGCCGGACCACCGATCACGGTCAGCCGAAGCGAGCTTTTCGCAACCCATCGAATTCCGCACCCCGCGCGCCTAGATGAGGGGAATCTGTCGCCTCCCTCGTGGAAGAGACCCCCTTCCCCCGATCGCCCGTCGTCACCTTTTAGGCCTATCCGTGGCATAGTCAGGGGAACCGATTCGCCGCGGCTGGCTTGCCGCGCAACACATGAAAAGACATGAATAAACCATTGAAATCACCTGCTAAATCCAAAGTTTCGAATGACCTGTTCGCCGACGCGGAGCCGAAGGGCCGAGCCGCGCTCAAAGTTGCCTCACGCTCGTCCAGCGCCGAGGCCGGCTACACCGCGCGGGATATCGAGGTGCTGGAAGGGCTCGAGCCGGTGCGGCGCCGGCCCGGCATGTATATCGGCGGCACCGACGAGAAGGCGCTGCATCATCTGTTCGCCGAGGTGATCGACAATTCGATGGACGAGGCCTTGGCGGGCCACGCCACCTTCATCGAGGTGGAACTGGGCGCCGACGGATTTCTCACCGTCACCGACAATGGCCGCGGCATCCCGGTCGATCCGCATCCGAAATTCCCGAAGAAATCCGCGCTCGAAGTCATCATGTGCACGCTGCATTCCGGCGGCAAATTCGACTCCAAGGTCTATGAGACCTCGGGCGGCCTGCATGGCGTTGGCGTCTCCGTGGTGAATGCGCTGTCGTCGCGGCTCGAAGTCGAGGTCGCGCGCGGCCAGAAACTCTACCGCATGGCGTTCGAGCGCGGCCATCCCAAGGGCAAGCTCGAAGACCTCGGCAAGATCAACAACCGCCGCGGCACGAAAATCCGCTTCAGGCCGGATACGGAAATCTTCGGCGCCAAGACCGCCTTCAAGCCGCAGCGGCTGTTCAAGATGGCGCGCTCGAAGGCCTATCTGTTCGGCGGCGTCGAGATCCGCTGGCATTGCGATCCCGCATTGTTGAAGGGGCTCGAGGATGTGCCCGCCGAAGACAGCTTTCACTTCCCCGGCGGCCTGAAGGATTATCTGGCGGCGGCGATCCATGCCGATACCCTGGTGCATCCCGATATCTTCTCCGGCAAGTCGGGGCGCGTCGGCGCCCACGGCACCTGCGAGTGGGCGGTCGCCTGGACGGCGGATGCCGACGGCTTTCTGTCCTCCTATTGCAACACCGTGCCGACGCAGGACGGCGGTACCCACGAATCCGGCATGCGCAGCGCGCTATTGCGCGGCTTGAAGGATCACGCCGAGCGGGTCGGCCAGGGCAAGCGCGCGGCCCCCATCGTTTCCGAAGACGTCATGGTGGGCGCTGCCGTGATGCTCTCGGTGTTCGTGCGCGAGCCGGAATTCCAGGGCCAGACCAAGGACCGGCTGGCCACCGCTGAAGCCCAGCGCATCGTCGAGCAGGCGATCAAGGACCCGTTCGATCACTGGCTGTCGGGCAATCCGCTGCAGGCCAACAGGCTGCTCGATTTCGTCATCGAGCGCGCTGACGAACGGCTGCGCCGCCGCGCCGAGAAAGAGATTTCCCGCAAGACCGCGGTGAAGAAGCTGCGGCTGCCGGGCAAACTCGCCGACTGCACCAATACGGCGGCCGAAGGCAGCGAGCTGTTCATCGTCGAAGGCGACTCGGCCGGCGGCAGCGCCAAGCAGGCGCGCGACCGCAAGACCCAAGCCATCCTCCCGTTGCGCGGCAAGATCCTCAACGTCGCTTCCGCCACCAAGGACAAGCTCACCGCCAACGCCCAGCTCGCCGACCTGATGCAGGCGATCGGTTGCGGCACCGGCCCGCACTACCGCGAAGAGGACTTGCGCTACTCGCGCATCATCATCATGACCGACGCCGACGTCGACGGCGCGCATATCGCTTCGCTCTTGATCACCTTCTTCTACCGGCAAACGCCGCGACTGATCGATGAAGGCCACCTCTATCTCGCGGTCCCGCCGCTCTACCGCCTCACCCATGGAGCGAAAACGGTCTACGCCCGCGACGAGGCGCACAAGGATGCGCTGCTCAAAAGCGAATTCAACGCCAATGCCAAGGTCGATGTCGGCCGCTTCAAGGGGCTCGGCGAGATGATGCCGGCGCAATTGAAGGAGACCACCATGGATCCGGCCAGGCGGACCATGCTGCGCGTGGTGTTGCTGGCCGACGACCGCGAGGGCACCGCCGATTCGGTCGAGCGGCTGATGGGCACCAAGGCCGAGGCGCGCTTTGCCTTCATTTCCGACAAGGCGGAGTTTGCCAGCGAGGATCTGCTGGACGTCTAAGAAAACTGGCCAATTCAGCTGTGTTTTCTGTGGGTTAACCGGGGATTTCGAAGCCGGATGTGAGGCCGTTTTCGTTTCCCAAGAGGGCGACCCGCGGCGTTCGTTTTCCGGCGAGTGTGCCTGCCCGGCAACAGCTTTTCGAGCAAAACCGGCTATATTCTTTCCAGGTTTTAGGACGCTCGCTGGTCAGCGATCCACATCCGGACGAATATTCGAGGAAATGAACATGAAAAAATTAGTGCTCGCTCTGACCGCACTGGCGGCTTTCACGGGATCAGCGATGGCGGCCGATTTGGCTCCTCGTCCTTACGCCAAGGCCCCGATGCCGATGCCGGTGGCTCCGAGCTGGACCGGCTTCTACATCTTCGGCGGCGTGGGCGGCGGCATCTGGGATGCCGACAACTATACGGTTGCCACCGCAACCGGGACTCCACTCACCAACACCCAGCGCATGGGCGGAGATGGTTGGTTCGGTACGGTTGGCGCTGGCTATGACTGGCAGTTCAACGGATCGTGGGTCGCCGGCATTTTCGCCGATGGGACATTCGGCAGCCTGCGCGGTTCGATCAACGACAACTTCGCCGGCCTCACTGGCAACGAAAAGCTGAGGGACACTTGGGCCGCCGGCGTGCGGCTGGGATATCTCGTCGCCCCGAATGTCTATTCCTATGTCAATGGCGGTTATACCGGATCGCAGTGGTCGAGTTCATCTTTGGCTTTTACTGCTCCTGCCGGTCCATTTATCACGACGACCCCGTCATTCAATCGTAATGGTTGGTTCGTCGGTGGCGGCGTTGAGAACAGCCTGAACATCTTCGGCATCGCGGCTCCGGGCTGGTTCATGAAGACCGAGTATCGCGCCTCCTACTTCGATCGCACGACGCTTCCCGAGACCACCATCGCCACCGGCCTTCCGTTTGGCAACTCGGTCACCTTCAAGCCCCTCGTGCAGACCGTCACGACCTCGCTGGTCTATCGCTTCAACTGGACTGGCCCGGTGGTCGCGAAGTACTGATCCGATCTCCCTGCAAGCCTGCAAAAGCCCCGGCATCGTCCGGGGCTTTTTTGTGACTCCGCCGTGGAATGGCGCGCTGCAGTCCGAGCCGTCGTCGCCGCTCTTGCCTCGGATAACCGGGCGCGCCACTCTGGCCGCGGTTGCGCGACCGCCGCGCGACCAAGCGAACGAGGAAACACGTATGCGCAAATTGCTCCTGGTCCTGGGCCTGATTGCACTTGCCATTGGCCTATTGTGGATCGGCCAGGGCCTCGGCGTGATCAACTGGCCGCAATCGAGCTTCATGATCAATCAGACCCAGTGGGCCGGCTACGGCGCGGCGCTGGCAGTGCTCGGGCTGATCCTGATCTGGCAGAGCAGGCGCTAACAGAACGCATCAGGGAAGCCAACAATGACAACGGGGCCATTCGATCTCAGCGGCAAGGTCGCGATCGTCACCGGCGGCAATGGCGGCATCGGGCTCGGCATGGCGCGAGGACTGGCGCAAGCCGGCGCCGATATTGCCGTGGTCGGACGCAATGAGACCAAGTCCGCCGCTGCGGCCGCCGGGCTTAGGAAGCTCGGCGTCAAGGCGATATCGGTGACGACCGATGTCACCGACAAGGCCGCCGTCGACGCCATGGTCGAGCGTACGTACCGCGAGCTCGGCCGGATCGACATTCTCGTCAACAACGCCGGCATCAATATCCGCAGACCGCCGCAGACGCTGGATCCAGCCGAATGGGACAGCGTGATCCGGACCAACCTGACCAGCGCGTTCCTGTGTTCGCAGGCGGTCTACCCGGCGATGAAGGCGGCAGGCGGCGGCAAGATCATCAATATTGGCTCGATGATGTCGATCTTCGGCGCCAGCTTTGCGCCGGCCTATGCCGCGAGCAAGGGCGGCATCGTCCAGTTCACCCGCTCCTGCGCGGTCGCCTGGGCCCGAGACAACATCCAGGCCAATGCGGTTCTGCCGGGCTGGATCGATACCGATCTGACCCGTCGCGCCCGCGAAGAGATCGACGGCCTGCACGACAAGGTGTTGGCGCGCACGCCGGCGGGGCGCTGGGGCGCGATCGACGACTTCGCGGGGATCGCGGTGTTTCTCGCGTCCGCCGCGTCCGGCTTCGTCACCGGTACCGCCATTCCGGTCGATGGCGGCTTTTCGATCATGGGCTGAAGCTGAAACCGCGGCGTTCTCTGCAGACGAAAAAGCCCCGGGCGCTGCCGGGGCTTTGAGTTTCAGGAGGCCGTTCGAGCGTCAGTATTTCGCGACCACCGGGCCACCGAAGTGATAGTTCAGACCAACCCGAGCGATGTGCTCGTGGAGGCGGAAATCCGCCTGGTAGGTGGCGCCGGGCGCAACCTGAGGCGGCGCGGTGCAGATGCCCGGCGCCGTGCAGGCCAGGTTGTCACCTTGCTTGCCCAAATCAACGTAGAGATATTCCGCCTTGATCGACCACTTCGGCGAGATCATCCACTCGCCGCCGGCGCCGACGGTCCAGCCAAACCGGGTGTCGTCGGACGCGCCGGCGTACGTGTCCGCCGTGACCGTAAAGGCGACAGCGCCCGCCGTCTGCACGTGGCCAAACGCCAGACCGCCAGTCGCGTAGAGGAGGAAGTTCGGGGTCACGGTGAAGCCGGCACGGCCGCGGATCGTCGCGAGCCAATCCTCCTTCACGCCCTCGGCGTGCACCATGAAGCCAGCAAGCGGCGGCGTCATGGCTTTGGTTGTGAGGATCGTCTGGTTGATACCGGTCCAGCTGATGTCGCCTTCGATACCGCCGACGAAGCGGCCGCTCTGCCAGTTATAGCCTGCCTGCCCACCACCGATGAACTGGGCGTCGTTGAAGCGGACCGAGTCCGAACGAATCGGGTTGGCGGCCGGACCAAGGCCGCACGTCACGCTCGTGAGGAAGCACCCCGTCGGGTAGACGTTGTCGCGGGTATCGTCCCAGATACCGCCGACGCTGCCACCGACATAGAAACCCGTCCAGTTCCAGACCGGCGGCGCAGCCATCGGCGGGGCCTTGACCGGCAGGTCGGCCGCGCTGGCCGACCCCGCGCCTATCGCCAGCAACGCAGCAGCAGCCGCGTAAGCAAAATGCCGTCCCATGAAATCCCCCGCCAATCGAGAAAAAGATAATACGGAATCTTTAACCCGCACGGGCCTTGGCACCAAACAGGAACTCCGGTTTCGAACTGGATGAGTGCCACATTCCGCGTCACCGTTGCTATCGGGCAACAGAATCATGCATCGACGGCAACAACATACCGCCTCGGTTTGCTGTGACTGCGCCCGGCGGACGGCGAACCCGATACGCCAGACCTCTCGATTCGGCGGCTCCGCTAAAGACTAGAGAATGGGCGAGGGAGAGGAGCCCAGGAATCGCGCAGCAAATGCGCCAGGGCGTCGCGGCCCATTTTCCAGCCGCATATCGTAGCGACGCCCGAATTGTCAGCGCCGGAAACTCTTGATCTCCGAGACACTGCCGTCGCGATAGGTCAACTCCACCGATACGAATTGGGTCGACGGCGCAAGCTTGAGGTAGGGTACCGCGTCATGGGGAATCTCGTTCGGGTCCCGGATGTCGCAGGGCGGCATCTTCAGCACCCTGTCCGGCACCGTTGAGTCGATGCCGATACGCGCCTCGCGGATCGCGCAGCGATACGACATCAGCTGGGTGTAATAGATCAGGAGCCCGTTGAACTCGCGGAACGACAGCCAGCTGGTCGCGGTCATGTCGAGGATCTTTCGCTGATCGTGGATCAGCGCGGCCTCGGGATCGAATTTGATGGGAAACGGTCCCTGCAATTCGCCTGATGTGTCGACGTAGCGCACCTGAATGGTCGCGGCCGGCGCATCGGCGGCAAGTTCAATCGACGGATTGGGCATCCGCTTGCGGGTGCGCGGATCGAGCGTATCGAGGAAGCCGGTTTCGCGGAAATCGCCGGCCTCGCCGATCCGCCAGGAAATCCCGAGCGTCGGATCGGCGATCGAGAACACCACCGTCCAGCCGCCATTGTGGCGGGAGAACATCGCGATCGGTGCGTTGACGGAATCATCCTTCGGCGCGCGCAGCGGCGCGACCGGCGGCAACGCCGCGACCTTCTGCGGCGGCTCGGCCGGCTTCGTCGCCTCCTTGGAAGCATCGACCTGCCCCTTCGCCCGGCCGTTCAAGAACACGTCGTCGACCATCTGGTCGAAATAGACCGGGATCTGCTTGTGGCTCACGGTCTCCGCCATCTCGCTGACGATCCGGCGGGTGTGCTGCGCCACCTGGACGAGGTTCTCGCCGGGCTGCAGCAGCTCTTTCGAAAACGTTCGCGTGAACACCGAGTTGGGGTTGTCGTCATTGTTCGACAGCCGATCGAGCGCGGTTTGCCGGGGACCGGCGGAAAACACCGAGAACACGCCCTCGGGCAATTGCGTCATCGGCGCCAGCCCGCCGCCGCCGGCGATCGCGCGGGTGCCGCTTCGCTCGAACGGATTGTTGCGGCAGGCATCGAACACCAGGATCACGGTGCGCACTTTCTTGTTTTGCAGCCGTTCGATGACACGATCGGCGAGAATGGAGGCGTCGCGCACCAGTTCTTCCTGGCCCTCGCCCGCGGCCGGCACGTCGGTCGGCAGCAAGAAATTCTGGCCGGCTATCTCAAAACCGTGGCCGGCGTAGAAGAAAAACGCGGTATCGCCGGGCTCGACCGCCTTGTCGAAGGCGAGCAGCGTTTCGCTGAACGCCTGCCGCGTCTGGTTCTCCGCCACCATCACGGAAAAGCCGAGCTGTTTTAAGGTCTCGCCCATGGTGCGGGCGTCGTTGACGGCCTTCTGCAGCTTTGGAACGTTCTTGTAGTCGTTGTTGCCGATCACCAGCGCGACGCGTTTCTCGGCGTGAGCGGAGAACGTTATCAGCGACGCCAGGAGGCCCAACATCACAACCCTGAACGACGGCCTGTTGTTCATCCGAATTCCCCGCCTTGCGCGATCCGTCACTGATAGCGCCGACCTCCGGGCTTGGTCGGGAAAGTCGATCTGCCGGTTCAATTCTGCGCCTGCGCCAGCTTGCTCCAAACCCGGATCACCGGTCCGGCAAAGTTCAGCATCAGCGCCCACAGCGCCACCCTGGGGCTCACGAAGCTGATGGCGATCGCCAGCAGCGAGGAGATGATCAAGAGCCACGCCGATATCTGCCGGTGTTGCAGATGGTCGCCCTGCTCCAGATGCGGGGTAAGCTGCATCAGACGAACCCCGACCAGGGCGATCAACAGCGTGTGGCCCGCGTAAAGCCAGATCGCCGGCGGGAAGTGCGCGAAGCGGCCGACCACGATGGTGGTGAACGGCACGCAGGTGATCAGGAACTGATAGAGTAGCCACCAATTGACGTACTCGCGGTCGACGTATTCCGCGCGGCTGCGCAGCTCGATATTGGAGAGCCAGCGCAATCCGAGCACGCCGAAACTCAGCATGTAGGGCACGAATTTCGGCCACAGGTCGAGCAGGCCCTGCAACAGCGCGGCGCTGTCTCCGGGATGGAAATCGTCGGGCAGCCGCACGTCGAGAATCAAGAGCGTCATGGCGACGCCGAAGATTCCGTCGCTCAAGGTATCAAGACGGGATTTTGAGAACATGGCGTTTCCTAGCGGCTTTGCCCGCATTTGTACAAAAACATTAAGCTTTTTCAACGCTTGTCGGGCCTCTTCCATTGACTTCGGCCGATTTGACCCTATGTTCCGGCCTGACGCGGCCCGGTATCGAAACGCGATATCTTGGTAAGCCGCCTGTCTGCGTTCCCGAAATCCCGTGCAAATCTGCGTGCCGTTCCGGGGTTGAGCGCGACAGTTATTTCCTTGGATTCCAAGCGGCGGTTTCTACAGAGGCTCAATGTCTTTTTCCCATCTCGGCTTGTCCGACAAGGTGCTCGCCGCCGTCGCGGCCACCGGTTACACCACCCCTACCCCCATTCAGGAACAGGCGATTCCCCATGTTCTGGCCCGCCGGGACGTCCTCGGCATCGCCCAGACCGGCACCGGCAAGACCGCTGCCTTCGTGCTTCCGATGCTCACCATGCTCGAAAAGGGCCGGGCGCGGGCCCGAATGCCCCGCACCCTGATTGTCGAGCCGACGCGCGAACTCGCCGCCCAGGTCAAGGAACAGTTCGATAAATACGGCGCGGGACAGAAACTCAACGTCGCGCTGCTGATCGGCGGCGTTTCCTTCGGCGACCAAGACACCAAGCTGACCCGCGGCGTCGACGTCCTGATCGCAACCCCCGGCCGTCTGCTCGACCATACCGAACGCGGCGGGCTGCTGCTCACCGGCGTCGAACTGCTGGTTATCGACGAAGCCGACCGCATGCTGGACATGGGCTTCATTCCCGACATCGAACGCATCTGCAAGATGATCCCGTTTACGCGGCAGACGCTGTTCTTCACCGCGACGATGCCCCCCGAAATCGCGCGCATCACCGAAACCTTCCTGCACAATCCCGCCAGAATCGAAGTTTCGAGGCCAGCGACGACCGCCGAGGGCGTGGCGCAGTTCCAGATCGCGGTGGGCCGCGAGCCGCACGAGAAGCGCGATACGCTGCGCCGCCTGTTGCGCGACGCCAAGGACCTGCAGAACGCCATCATCTTCTGCAACCGCAAGCGCGAGGTGGCGCTGCTCTACAAATCGCTGCAGAAGCACGGCTTTGCCGTCGGCGCCCTGCACGGCGACATGGACCAGTCGGCGCGCACTGCCGCGCTCGATCAATTCCGCAAGGGTGAAATTCCGCTTTTGGTCGCCTCCGACGTCGCGGCCCGCGGCCTCGACATTCCCATCACCAGCCACGTCTTCAATTTCGATGTCCCGCATCATGCCGACGACTACGTCCATCGCATCGGCCGCACCGGGCGCGCGGGGCGCCCCGGCACCGCGATCTCCATCGTCACCCCGCTCGACCAGAAATCCATGGTCGCGATCGAAAAGTTGATCGGACAGACCATTCCGCGCGCCGACAGCGGCGTTGCGATCCAGGCGGTTGAAGGCGCCGCAGCGGCGCCGTCCAGCGCCGAACCGCGTCAGCCTCGCCGCGGGGGGCGCGAAGGCCCAAGGCAGGCGTCACGTGAAAGCCCCCGAGACGGTGTACAGGAGGCCCGCAAGCCTCGCCGCGAACGCGAATCGCGGCGCTCCGGCGGCGGGCGCCATTCCGGCCCGCAGCCGCAGGCACCCGCCGCGGCATTCGCCCCGCCGGTCGCTCCTCCAGCCTCGCGCACGCCTTCGATCGGCCGCGCCGAGGCATCGCCGGCCCCGCGCGATCCCGCGTCCGAACCCGCCGATCACTCGCATCTTCCGGCGTTCCTGCTGCGGCCGGTACGCGCGCGCGTCTGATGAAATACCGCAGCTGCGAAGGCCTCCGGGCGCCCGTTTACCGGGCGTTCATTCTCCTCCCCTAACTTGACCGCGATAATTTAGTCATTGCTGCCGTGCTGCGGGCGGCGCTGCCCGCTATTGGGGAATGATCGGTGGTCAAGGTGCTCGACGAACATGAACGCACAATGGCCTTCGCCGAAGTCGCGCTGGGCCAGATCAGGTCGCTCCGGCAAACCGCCGTCCCCCGCAACTACGAAATCTGGTACGTCTACGCCACCGGATACAATTCGCCGCTCAACAAGATCATCAACGAGACGCTGGCGCGCAACGGCAAGCTGACCGAAGCCGATCTCGAACAGATCTACGAAACCTATCTTTCCCAGATCAAGACCACCGACCGCATCGACAAGGTCGGCTCGCGCGTGATCGGCGAAATCGACGACGTGATGGCGCTGATCACCGACGCGCTGGGCATGTCGGCGACCTACGATGCCAGCCTTTCCGGCGCGACCGAGAAGCTGTCGGTCGCCCGCAAACCCGATCAGGTCAAGGTGATCATCGAATCGCTGGTGAAATCCACCCGCGAGATGCGCGAGACCAACAAGGCGCTGGAAGACCGGCTGTCGCTGTCGAAGAGCGAGATCAGCAACCTGCAGACCAGCCTGGAGGCGATTCGCGCCGAGAGCCTGACCGATCCGCTGACCGGCCTTGGCAACCGCAAATATTTCGACCGCTCGATCGACATGGCGGTGGCGAATGCGCTCGCCAATGGCGAGCCGCTGTCACTTCTGATGTTCGACATCGACCACTTCAAATCGTTCAACGACTCCTACGGCCATCTCACCGGCGACCAGGTGCTCCGGCTGGTCGGCCTGTCGCTGAAGCAGACCATCAAGGGCCAGGACATCACCGCCCGCTACGGCGGCGAGGAATTCGCGGTCGTGCTGCCCAATACCGCGCTGCGCCAGGCGCTGACGGTGGCCGATCACATCCGCCGCGCCATCATGGCAAAGGAATTGAAGAAGAAATCCACCGGCGAAATTTTGGGCCGCGTCACCATCTCGGTCGGCGTTTCCATGCTGAAGCCGGGCGACGACACCGATTCGCTGATCGAGCGCGCCGACGGCTGCCTCTATGCCGCCAAGCGCAACGGCCGCAACCGCGTGATCTGCGAAGTCGACCCGGAATACGCCGCCGAGAGCCACAGCCAGGTGGCCTAGCCCAGACGCCATCCCTGCGCAACGGCGGAGCCGCTGTCGCTGGAGGTGCGAGCGCTTGCGAGCCGCGAAGGATGATTTGCACGGTGCTTGCGGACCAGCCTTCGATGGCTCGCCCAGCACGTAGGGTGGGCAAAGACGTTCTTGCGCCGTGCCCACCGTCTCTCCGGTTCGTTATTTCGAATGGTGGGCACGCTTCGCTTCGCCTACCCTACGATTCCTCTTCTTGGCAGCAGATTTCTTCATCGCAGCTTTCGCAGGCATGCGCTTCTTTGGCCGTTTGCTTAGCGCAGCCCGCTGCGCTGCCGCCAATGCCGCCCTCGCCCAATGCGTCAACTCCTCCGGATCGTCAAACAGTCGCGCTGGCAATTGCCAGTACGAGTTCACCGTGACGGTCTTGGCACGGGTCTGATACTGGAACGGCTTTGAACCCTCGGCCTCGAATTGCGGAACGGTCGCTTCGTCGGCACGGAAGTAGAGGCCCGCGCGCAACGCCATCGCAAAGTTGGTGCCGTCGGCGGAAATCCCGAATCCGGAAAACATCGGACGGATCGTCACAGGCCCGAAGTCGGAAAACAGGTCGATCAGGAAATCGCGGTCCATCGACAACTGGCCAGCTCCCCGGCGTCATCCTGAGGTGCGAGCCTCTTGGCGAGCCTCGAAGGATGAGAGGGGTGCGAGCCTCCATCCTTCGAGACGCCGCACAAGAGCGCGGCTCCTCAGGATGACAGAAATGCTTGCGGTGAGACTTTAAGGCCTCAGCCGTCCACCTTCGCGGCCGTCAGCTGCACCGATTCGCCGCAGCCGCAGGCGCCGGTCTGGTTCGGGTTGTTGAAGATGAACTGCGACTGCATCTTGTCGGCCTTGTAGTCCATCTCGGTGCCGAGCAGGAACAGCACCGCCTTGGGATCGACCAGGATTTTCACGCCCTTGTCCTCGACCACCTCGTCGGAGGGGCGGACCTCGTGGGCGTATTCGACCGTATAGGATTGCCCGGCGCAGCCGCCATTCTTGATGCCGACCCGCAGGCCGACGATCTCCGAATCGGCGCGCCTGGTGAGTTCCGTGATCCGCTGCGCGGCGGCTTCCGTCAGCTTCATCACCTGCGGACGCGGCCGGAGCTTCGGCTTGGAGGCAGGTGTTGTTGGCGATGCGGGTGTCATGTCGGTCATCTATTCAGTCCTCGCAGCACGTCAATGCTGCCATTTCCCGTGAAAACAATCGGTTTACGCTTCACCACATATTGAGCACGAGGCGCGCCTCGTCGCTCATGCGGTCCGGCGACCATGCGGGGTCCCAGACCAGATTGACATTGACCACGCCGACGCCGGGAACGCTGGCCACCGCGTTCTCCACCATGGTCGGCAATTCGCCGGCCGCCGGACAATTCGGCGTCGTCAGCGTCATCACGACATCGACGCCGCGGTCGTCCTTGATCTCGACCTTGTAGATCAGGCCGAGTTCATAGATGTCGGCCGGAATTTCCGGATCGAACACGGTCTTCAGCGCGGCGACGATTTCGCCGGTCAGGCGTTCGGTCTCCTCCGGCGGCAGCGCCGAATGGGTCTCCATATTGGCCCTGGCTTCGAGATTCTCGACAGTGTCGGTCATGAAAACAATTCCCGCGCCTTGATCAGCGCCTGCGCCAGATGGTCGACTTCTTCACGGGTATTATACATCCCAAACGAGGCGCGGCAGGTCGCCGTAACATTGAACCGCTCTAAAAGCGGCATCACGCAATGGGTGCCGGCGCGCACCGCGATGCCCTGGCGGTCGATCACGGTGGCGACATCATGGGGATGGGCGCCCTTCATCTCGAACGAGATCACCGGTCCCTTGTGCTTCGCGGTGCCGATCAGGCGCAGCGAATTGATTTCCCGCAATCGCGCCTGCGCATAGGTCATGAGATCGTGCTCGTGGGCGGCAATGCGTTCCTTGCCCATCGAATTGACGTAGTCGATGGCGGCTCCAAGCCCGATCGCCTGGACGATCGGCGGTGTACCGGCTTCGAACTTGTGCGGCGGGTCGCCATACGTGACCCAGTCCCTCGCGACCTCGCGGATCATCTCGCCGCCCCCATTATAGGGCCGCATCGCAACAAGATGCTCGTGCTTGGCATAGAGCACGCCGATGCCAGTCGGGCCATACAGCTTGTGGCCGGTAAAGGCATAGAAATCGGCGTCGATGTCCTGCACGTCGATCGTCAGATGAACGGCCGCCTGAGCGCCGTCGACCAGCACCGGAATGCCGCGGGCGTGGGCCAGCCTGACGACCTCCTTGACCGGCACGAGCGTGCCGAGCGCATTCGACATCTGCGTGATCGCGACCAGCCTAGTGCGCGGCGTCAGCAGCTTCTCGAACTCCTCGATCAGGAAATTGCCTTCATCGTCGACCGGCGCCCATTTGATCACGGCGCCATGGCGTTCCCTGAGGAAATGCCAGGGAACGATGTTGGAATGGTGCTCCATGATCGAGAGCACGATCTCGTCACCGGCCTTGATGTTGGGCTCGCCCCAGGACGATGCCACCAGGTTGATCGCCTCGGTGACGTTGCGGGTGAAGATGATCTCCTCACTACGCCTGGCGTTGAGAAAGCTCGCCACCTTGCCGCGGGCGCCCTCGTAAGCTTCGGTGGCGGCATTGGCCAGGTAATGCAGCCCACGATGCACGTTGGCGTATTCGCTCTTGTAGGCCTCCGTCATGCGATCGAGCACCGCACTCGGCTTTTGCGCGGATGCCGCGTTATCGAGATAGACCAGCGGCTTGCCATAGACTTTTAGGGCCAGCGCGGGAAAATCCTGCCGGACGCGGGCAACATCATAGGAACCGTTTGCGACTGCCGGATGCATGGTCATCCCCGTGCCGCCAGCCAGCGCTGCGCCGCGCCGATGACGTGTTCGCGCAAGGCGTCGCTGGCGATCTGTTCGATGGCCTCGCCGACGAAGGCCTGGATCAGAAGCGCCTGCGCCTCCTTTTCCGACAGGCCGCGCGCGCGCAAATAGAACAACAGACTCTCGTCGAGCGAGCCGGTGGTCGCGCCATGGCCGCAGGTGACGTCGTCGGCAAAGATTTCCAGTTCCGGCTTGTTGTCGGCTTCCGCCTCATCCGACAGCAATAGCGCCCGAACCATCATCTTGGCGTCGGTCTTCTGTGCCTTCGGGCGAACGATGATGCGGCCCTGGAACACCGAATGGCCGCGGTCGTCGAGCACCGAGCGGAAGATCTCGCGGCTCGAGCAGTTCGGCACGGCATGGTCCAGGAACATCGTAGTGTCGGCGTGCTGACGGCCATTGAGCAGATTGACGCCGCTGGTTTCGATACGCGAGCCTTCGCCGGCGCATTCGATGAACATCTGATGGCGACTGACTCCGCCGCCCGTGGTGAGAGAGAAAGTGTTGAAATGGGCCTTCGCGCCGAGGCCGACGGCGGCGCTGGAGATATTGAACGCGTCGCGGCTGTCTTCCACCATGCGGATATGATCGAGCCGCGCGTCGGCGTCCACCAGCATCATGGTTGCGTCGTGAACCTGGTAAGTGGCGGCATTTTCCGCAGCGATGAAACTTTCGATCAGCGTGGCTACCGCGCCTTTTCCAACGCGCAGCGCCGAGCGCGTGAACATCGCCGCTGGCGCATGACCGCAGGCGACATGAACGATGTGGAGCGGCCGCGCCAATCGCGCGCCGGAAGCCACCTCGATCATGACCCCGTCCGTCATCATCGCGGCGTTCAGCGCGATCATCGGATCGGGTTTGTCCTGCGCGGCCTCCGGATTCGCAACGTCGGTCACGATCAGCCGATCGAGGCTGGGCCAGGCTCCGCGCTCCAGCAGCTCGCGCAGCGTGCCGATCGCAAGCCCTTTTTCCAGGTCCCCCAGATCAGAAAGCTGCGGTACGAAATAGCCGTTCACCAGCACGAGCCGGCGAACGCCATCGATCGTCTGCGCCGTCAGGGCTCGCCTGGCCGCATCGAGCGCGGCCTGATCCGGCGCCGCCGCCTGGGGCAACACTTCGCGCATCAAGACACGAAGATCGGTGTACTTCCAATCTTCGATCCGCCGGTGCGGCAGACCCCGCCGCGCATAGCTGTCGAACGCAAGCTGGCGTGTATCGAGCACCTGCCCGATACCGGGCAGCCGGTCGCGCGCTTCCGCAAACGCCTCGCTGAGCGCCCGGCCGGATTCGATTTTTGCCACCGCAACGTTCATCAGGCCGCCACATCCTCGAACTGCGCGTAGCCGTCAGCTTCGAGCTGAAGCGCCAGTTCCTTGCCGCCGCTCTTCACCACCCGCCCCTTCGACATCACGTGCACGAAATCAGGCACGATGTAGTTGAGGAGCCGCTGGTAATGCGTGATCACCACCATCGCCCGGTCGGGCGAGCGTAGCGCGTTGACGCCGTCGGCGGCGACCCGCAGCGCGTCGATGTCGAGGCCGGAATCCATTTCGTCGAGGATGCACAGGCTGGGCTCGAACAACGCCATCTGCAGGATCTCGTTGCGCTTCTTCTCGCCGCCGGAAAAGCCGACATTGACGCCACGGCGCAGCATGTCCTGCGGGATGTTGAGCCGGCTTGCGACTTCGCGCACCTTTTTCAGAAACGCGGGCGTCGAGAATTCGCTCTCGCCCCGCGCCTTGCGCTGCGCGTTCAGCGCGGTGCGCAGGAACGTCATGGTGGCTACTCCCGGAATCTCCACCGGATACTGGAACGCCAGGAACACGCCCTTGGCGGCGCGTTCGTCCGGCGGCATTTCCAAGAGGTTCTCGCCGTTGAACAGGACTTCGCCACCGGTCACTTCATAGCCCGGCTTGCCGGCAATCACATGCGAGAGCGTCGATTTGCCGGAGCCGTTCGGCCCCATGATGGCGTGCACCTCGCCCTTGTTCACGACAAGCGACAGCCCGTGAAGAATCTCACGCTCCTCGACACGGACGTGCAGGTTTTTGACTTCGAGTAGTGGCATTCACTCAATCCTTGAATTAATCCGCCAGCTCCAGGCGCTTCTCGATGCGATCCAGGCGGCTCTTGATCCCTGCGATGTCGACGTGGTCATGCTCCTGAATGGTCATCATGCCCGCCATGTGCTGACGCATCGCCGTCATCTCAACGCGCATCGTTTGCATTTCACCGACGAGCTTGCTCATGTCGCCGCGAATGACGCGCAGATGTTCCAGCACCAGATTGTCTGGTTCAACCATCAGCCCACGCTCCCCTCCAGACTGATCGAGATCAGCTTCTGCGCCTCCACTGCGAACTCCATCGGCAGCTGCTGCAGCACGTCCTTGACGAAGCCGTTGACGACGAGGCCGACAGCCTCTTCCTGGCTCAGTCCGCGCTGCACGCAATAGAACAACACGTCCTCGGAAATCTTCGACGTCGTCGCCTCGTGCTCGAACAGCGCGGAGGAGTTTTTGGCCTCGATATAGGGCACGGTGTGCGCGCCGCACTGGTCGCCGATCAGAAGCGAATCGCAGGCGGTGAAATTGCGCGCGCCGGTGGCTTTGCGGTGCGCGGTGACGAGGCCGCGATAGGTGTTCTGCGAGACGCCGGCCGCGATGCCCTTGGAGATGATCCGGCTCGTCGTGTTCTTGCCGAGATGGATCATCTTGGTGCCGCTGTCGACCTGCTGGTGGCCGTTCGAGATCGCGATCGAGTAAAACTCGCCGCGCGAATTGTCGCCGCGCAGGATGCAGCTCGGATATTTCCAGGTGATGGCGGAGCCGGTCTCGACCTGGGTCCATGAAATCTTCGAATTGTTGCCGCGGCAGTCGCCACGCTTGGTGACGAAGTTATAGATGCCGCCGACACCTTCGGAATTGCCGGGGTACCAGTTCTGCACCGTCGAATATTTGATTTCGGCATCGTCGAGCGTCACCAGTTCGACGACTGCGGCATGCAGCTGGTTCTCGTCGCGCTGCGGCGCGGTGCAGCCTTCGAGATAGCTGACGTAAGCGCCCTTGTCGGCGATGATCAGGGTGCGCTCGAACTGGCCGGTGTTGCGCTCGTTGATGCGGAAGTAAGTGGACAGCTCCATCGGGCAGCGCACGCCCGGCGGCACATAGACGAACGAGCCGTCGGAGAAGACTGCGGAATTGAGCGTCGCAAAATAGTTGTCCGAGGTCGGCACCACCGTGCCGAGATACTTCTTGACCAGATCAGGATGCTCGCGGATCGCCTCCGAGATCGGCATGAAGATCACGCCGGCGTTCTTCAGTTCCTTCTGGAAGGTGGTCGCCACCGACACCGAGTCGAACACCGCGTCGACCGCGATGCGGCGCTCGCCCTCGGGGCGCACCACGCCCTCCAGCACTTCCACCTCTCGCAAGGGAATGCCGAGCTTTTCGTAGGTTTTGAGGATTTCCGGATCAATCTCGTCGAGCGAGGCGACCTGCTTCTTCGGCTTCGGCGCCGAGTAATAATAGAGATCCTGGTAATCGATCCTGGGATAGTCCACCCGCGCCCATGTCGGCTCGGTCATGGTCAGCCAGCGGCGATAGGCCTCCAGCCGCCATTCCAGCATCCAGGCCGGTTCGCTCTTTTTCGCTGAGATGAAGCGGACGGTATCTTCCGACAGCCCCTTCGGGGCCTTGTCGGACTCGATAAGCGTCTCAAATCCATATCGATATTGGTCGACGTCGATCCGCCTGACGCGGTCGACCGTCTCCTGTACGGCAGCCATTCTTTTCCTCCGCTCGCGGTTTCAAGGACCGCGGTGGATCAGTTCAGGGACGACTATTACGATGTTTCCCGGAGGAAATCACCTGCTTAGAACCGTTCAAGCTGTGTTTCGTCGTCCCTGATTAAGTAGGGTACCGGCGAGCTTTCGCCAAGCCTGAAGACAGCGATCAATGTCCGCCGTCGAGGTAGACCAGCCCAGACTGAGCCGCACCGCTCCCTTCGCGAGTTCGGGCCCGGTTCCCATCGCTTCCAGGACATGGGACGGCTGCACCTTGCCCGAGGAACAGGCAGAGCCTGAGGAAACCGCAATTCCCGCAAGGTCGAAGCCGATCACGGCGGTTTCGGCCTTCAGGCCGGGAGCCGTGAACAGCGTGGTATTGGGCAGCCGTGGCGCGTCATCGGAGAACACGATGACACCAGGGATCTGCCGCAGGCCGCTTTCCAGCCGATCTCGCAGGCTTTCGAGGCGGATGGCGTCTCGTTCCAGGCCGGTCATCGCGGCCCTCAGGGCCGCCCCGAATCCGGCAATTCCGGCGACATTCTCGGTTCCCGCCCGGTGCCCGCGCTCCTGGCCGCCGCCGCGCAGCAGCGGGTCAGGCCCCAGCAGGCCCTCAGCCAGAACCAGCGCGCCGACCCCCTTCGGGCCACCGATCTTGTGCGCCGAAAGCGTCACCAGATCGGCCCCCATCACACTGATATCAAGAGGTATTTTTCCGAACGCCTGGACCGCGTCAACATGCAGCAATCCATCGGCGGCATGGATGATCTCGGCCGCTTCCGGGATCGGCTGAATCGCGCCGGTTTCGTTGTTGGCCAGCATGATCGACACCAGCGCCGGCGGACCGTCCGCAAGCGCTGCGTGCAGACGGTCCAAATCCAACAGGCCGGTGCGTGTCACGCCGACCATCGAAATCGCCTCGCGCAGAAACCGCCCACCTGCCAGCACCGAGGCGTGCTCGATCGCCGAGACGGCCAGACGCTGCACCGGGGGTGCGGACCCGCGCCGCAGCCCCGGCGTTAGCGCCAGCGCATTGGCCTCGGTTCCTCCCGAGGTGAAGACGACATCGCGCGGCAGCGCACCGAGCGCGCCCGCAACTGCGGCCCTCGCATCCTCGACCAGCCGGCGGGCCATGCGGCCCTCGGCATGGACGGAGGAGGGATTACCGGACAAATCCCACGCCGCGGCCATTGCCTGCCGCGCCTCCGGGCGCAGCGGCGTGGTCGCGTTCCAGTCGAGATAGACCCGGTCCAGCATTGAGTATTATAATACCGTAATTGTGAAACCGTCAGACAAAGGCGAGGCTGACGACAGCTTGTCCGGACTGTCCGGCGTTATGGCAACTGGCGATGCGGACATCTCCCGACAACATCAGAGCTAACGCATTGCACACGCTCGCGCGACGTTCAAAACCCTTGCTTTTTGCCCCTCGCCTCATGCTAGAACGCGGCCTCCAGTTCACCGGGCGCCGTTCGCGCATCGCCCAACGACGCCTGATCAGCCCTGATCCCTGCGCGGTTTTGTCTGCCCACGCGCCAGACAAAGCCAGCACAAAGTCGGTTGATTTCGCCAAGGACCCATCAATGCCTGAAGTCATTTTCACCGGCCCCGCAGGCCGCCTCGAAGGCCGTTACCATCCGGCGAAACAGAAGAATGCGCCGATCGCGATGATCCTGCATCCGCATCCGCAGTTTCACGGCACCATGAACCACCAGATCATCTACCAGTGCTACTACGCGTTCGCCCATCGCGGCTTTTCCGTGCTGCGCTTCAATTTCCGCGGTGTCGGCCGCAGCCAGGGCTCGTTCGACCACGGCACCGGCGAATTGTCGGACGCCGCTTCCGCGCTCGACTGGGCGCAGACGATCAATCCCGAGGCCCGCGCCTGCTGGGTCGCGGGCTTTTCGTTCGGCGCCTGGATCGGCATGCAGCTTTTGATGCGCCGACCCGAGGTCGAAGGATTCATTTCGATCGCGCCGCCCGCCAATCTCTACGACTTCTCGTTCCTGGCGCCCTGCCCGTCCTCGGGCCTGATCGTGCATGGCGAGAAGGATGCCGTGGTGCCGCCGAAGGACGTCAATACGCTGGTGGAAAAGCTGAAGACGCAAAAGGGCATCGTGATCGACCAGCAGATCATTCCCGGCGCCAACCATTTCTTCGACGGCAAGCTCGAGCCGTTGATGCAGACGGTGACCGGCTATCTCGACATGCGGCTCGCCAACGTCCGCTAGGCTTCTGGAGAGCGGCCATGGGATCGTTCGTGGCCCTGCTGCGCGCGGTCAATGTCGGCGGCACCGGCAAACTGCCGATGAACGAGCTAAAGAACATCTGCGAAGAACTCGGCTTCGGCGCCGTCCGCACCTACATCGCCAGCGGCAATGTCGTTTTCACTAGTTGTGGAGCCTCAGGAGGTTGTCCTCGGTTAGACCGAGTCTGCTGATGGGCGTTTGAGATCTTATCCCACCGTGGGGCCGATGCCAGTTGTATTGATGTAGCCAGATCGGCAA